>Ga0209863_10000009_pt1 | contig 142131 bp, 117 predicted proteins | sample OrgsoiDNA2013046_FD_185796 | JGI IMG/M metagenome (GOLD analysis project Ga0209863, IMG submission 185796) | Permafrost soil microbial communities from the Arctic, to analyse light accelerated degradation of dissolved organic matter (DOM) -... | ecosystem: Environmental > Terrestrial > Soil >...
CCTCCAGGGTGCACCTCAGAAACCTACGCCAAATTGGGATGATTGGAATGGGATGGGATGACTGACGGGGGTAAGGCAGTTGAATCGCCGAGAGCGCCGTCGTCGCCGAGATCTCCGAGATCGGGAAAACAAGAGCTCTAACCACAAAGGGAACGAAGGAACACAAAGGGAATCCGAACAGCCGAGGGCGGCTGTTCCACACGAGAGTGGATGGGGATAAACTTTCTGTCTCACCTCCGGGGTGCACCTCAGAAACCTACGCCAAATTGGGATGATTGCGATGGGATGGGATGAAACGGGAGGGTGGGGTCGCAAGATTGAATAATCGGGAAATTTTGGTAATCGGGAAATTTGAAAACCAACGATCGCTCGTGATCGCACTATATCTCCGAGATCCGGAAAGGCAATATCGTTCACCGCCGAGGCGATGCAAGCATTTGGTATTAAGGTAATTCAGGCGTCAGGCAACCAAAGTTCCCTGAAAGTGGTTCCATTAGGTCTCAAAACGGAATCTGATTGTTTGAGATTGGTGGGGCCAATGGCACAAAATACAGCTACTTACAGCACAGCGCCATACAACATGGCAGGTACTCAGCCGCATCAGAGTCCCGAGCGGCCCGTAAAGGTCAAATTGACACAAATAAAGAAAACTGTGGCATCCGGAATGTCCGAAGCAGAGGCGATTGAGCGTGCCAAGGCCGGCGACGCGGAATCGTTTGAAGGCCTGTACGGCCTGCACAAGCGTCGTGTGTATTCGCTATGCCTGCGCATGACGGGCAACACGGCCGAAGCTGAAGATCTGACCCAGGAAGCGTTCCTGCAACTCTATCGCAAGATTGCAACGTTCCGCGGCGAATCGGCGTTTTCCACGTGGCTGCACCGTTTGGCGGTGAACGTGGTGTTGATGCACCTGCGCAAAAAGGGCCTGCCGGAGATATCACTGGATGAAGCCCTGGAGCCGCAACACGAAGATGGTCCGAAGAAAGACATTGGCGCACGTGACAACGTGCTGGCCGGGTCCATTGATCGCGTGAACCTGGAGCGGGCGATTGAGAGTTTGCCGCCCGGGTACAGAATTATTTTTGTCTTACATGATGTGGAAGGGTACGAGCACAATGAGATTGCCGAAATGATGGGGTGCTCGATAGGAAACAGCAAATCACAGTTACACAAGGCGCGCATGAAGTTGCGCGACCTGTTAAAGCTCAGTAGAGCCGAGAAGGCCGCCCGCCACTAAGCGGCTGAGCGTTAGAGCAAGGCAATGCGCGGGAAATTCCAGCCGGAAAAAAAAGAGGCGCAGGCTGGACCGGGAAAGATTATGAAGGTTCCCGTGGCATGCAAGGGAGAGGATAAATCAACCATGAATTGCCAGGAATTCCAGGAAGTACTGCCGTACATTATTGAAAGCGGCGGGAACCCATCAGAAGCAGAGCATTTACGGACTTGCCACTCGTGTGCAGAATTGGTCCGTGATCTGCGCTATATTGCGGAGCAGGCCAAGCTGCTGCTGCCCATGCGCGAACCCAGCCCACAGGTCTGGAATAACATTGAGCAGTCTTTGCAACGCGAAGGCATGCTCACGGAGGGTCGAATGTCCCCCCCGGGACAAATAACGAACTACTCGACCGCACAAGCCAAAAGCTGGACACCGCTAGGATTCATCATATCCCTGGTGGCAACAATGTTCTTCGCCAACATGATCATTCACTATCGACAACACTTGCCTGCGCCTTCTGCTTCGGCGCAAAATGGTGGCACTCAATCCGTTCCAATTATTGAAGACGACGACCAACAGTTGGTCAGCACGCTGTCAAAACAGGACGTGGCGGTGGGAAATGCCTACCAGACCGGCCTGCAAGAGGCGAACGCGTACATCGCGGATGCAAAGCAGGCCGTGAATCGCGATCCTCTGGACCAGGCAGCGCGGCAACAACTGGTGGAAGCGTATCAGCAAAAGGAAATGGTTTATCAGATGGCGACCACGCGTTCGTTGCCCTGATCTCCGGCTCCACGCGGGGATTGAGAGAGAGGAATGACCGTCTTGAGACTTTCCGCCAGGATTGGGATCTATTACGCTGCCGCTCTGGGAGCGGCTGCCCTGCTTTCCTCCAGCGCGTTTTGCGTTGACGCGCGTAAAGAAGTTCGTTTGGACGTCGCTTCCGGCGGAGCGGTCACCATTACCAACAACGCCGGATCTGTGGGCCTGAAAGCCGGAAGCGGCCATCAACTTGTTGTCGCTTACGCGGCGCAGAGCAACAAGATGGAAGTGGACCGGACAAGCACCAACGACCACGGCAGAATAGAAATCACTGCCCACGCTTTGCCTGACCAGAAGCCGACTGCGGATGAATCCCGTGTGGACTTTGAAATTTCAGTACCCGCTGGGGTCTCTGTCACGGTAAACACGGCCACAGCGACCATTACCGCGGAGAACCTCAGTGGCGACATAAGTCTTTCTTCTGATACCGGACTTATCACGGCACATGACCTGGCAAAGTCCAATGTCCAGGTCCGCACGGTAACCGGAGGCGTAAGCCTCAGCAATCTCATTGGCAGCCACGTGGATGTGATTTCCAGCGCGGGTGCGGTAAAGCTAAGCAACGTGAACGGCCCTAAGGTGAAGGTAGGAACCGGCAGCGGAAACATAACCTACACGGGCGATTGTTCAGGCATGGGTAACTACGTATTGACCACGCACAGCGGCGCCATCGATATGAGCCTTCCACAGGCCGCATCTGTTGACATCACAGCACGTTCCGTCTCCGGTGACGTGCAGAATGACTTTCCTCTCAGCCAGAAGTCGCATACATCTTTTACTCCACAGGCAGGGCGTTCCTTTGCAGGCACCTCTAACTCAGGCGCATCATCGGTCCAGTTGCAGTCTTTCAGTGGTAAAATCCGCGTGAAGAAGCAATAAAACAGCATTTCAAAAAAAACATCTCATGGCCCGAGTTGAATCAAACCGGCGCGTGTTTTTGATTGGATTCATGGGCGCTGGAAAGACGAGCGTAGGGCAGACACTGGCCCGCAAACTGGGCTGGAATTTCCTGGACCTGGATCGCGTGATCGAAGCAAGAGAGAGCAGGAGCGTCCCGGAGATTTTTGCGGAGCTCGGTGAGCCGGGATTTCGCGCCGTGGAGAGCGCTGCGCTGGCAGAACTGCTGCAAGAAGAAGGTCAGCAGAACGATCTGATCGTAGCGCTGGGCGGAGGAACATTTGCCCAGGCGGCGAACCGCGACGCCCTGGAACTGGCCCGCGCCATGACGATATTACTGGAAGCGCCGCTGGATGAATTGCAACGCCGCTGCGCGAATGATTCGAATGTTCGGCCGCTGGCGAAGCAGGAAACACGATTCGCCGAACTGTATGCGCAAAGGCAGTCAGCTTATGCACTGGCGAAGCAGCGTGTAGAGACATCAGGCAAGACGATTGACGAAGTAGCAGTGGAAGTGGCCAGGCTTCTGATGGAAGCAATGCCGGAGGTAAGAAAGTGAAAGCAACAGTCCGCACGATCCTAGCGCTCACCGTGATGGTTGCCATTTTCGGCAGCGCGAACGCATCTGACCAGAAGGCCAAAACGTCCGCAAACAGCCAGGTTTGGGACAGCGGCAGCTTTGGCATCTTCCATGACGGCAAACGGATTGGTACGGAGAAATTCAGTATTGAGTCACGCGGCGGCGTGAGCGTAGCCAAGTCTGAAATTAAAGTGGAAGACGGAGGTTACAAGGCTGAACAGACGGCTGAGATGCACATCACGCCCAAAGGCGAACTGCAATCCTACAACTGGCGCGCCACCTCGCCGCAAAAAGAAGAATCCAGCGTTGAAGCCAAGGACCAACTTCTGCTGGAACACGTAACGCCCGCCGACCAGAAGAAGATGGATGTCCCCCACGTTCTGCCTGTCTCCACTGTGATCCTGGACGATTACTTTTTCTCTCAGCGCGAACTGCTGGTATGGCGCTATCTCACCACTGGATGCACGCGTGATGGCCAGGGACTGACTTGCGGTCCGGGCCACTTTGGGATTCTGGTTCCGCGCCAGCACACCGCAGGCAGTGCAGTGATGGAGATTGTTGGCCAGGAGAAACTCAGCTTCAAGGGGCAGGATAAATCCGTTAACAAATTGAAACTGGACACAGACGGTGTGATCTGGCTGCTTTGGGTGTCCGCAGACGACTACAAAGTACTGAAAATGACTGTCCCCTCAAGCAATGTCGAGGTTGTGCGCGACTAAGCGGCAAACACGGGACTAATACTTCCGGAAGGATGGAATTTCTCCATACCTGCGTTACACTGCAGTCACTCCCCGACAGGCATTCTGTTTTTTATGGCGAAGAGCTATCGCTCTGACATTCTGTTCTTCTTCGGCGTAATCATCGCGTTGTGGACGGCTTACAGCGTGCGCGACGTGCTGATTCTTGTCTACGTGAGCGCTCTCTTCGCCGTGGTGTTATCGCCGGCCATCGGAATAATCCGCAAGCTTACGGTTCGCCGCTGGCGTCCCGGTCGCGGCTTTGCCATTCTCTTCCTGATCCTGATGCTGCTCCTGGCCGCAACCTTATTCATGGTCTTTGCCTTTCCGCCTATTTACCACGACGCAAAAACGTTCTCCGCGGAATGGCCGCAACATCTGGCAGCTCTCTCCGAAGAGCTGCGACATCTGCCCTTTGGCAACAAGATTGATCCCGCACAGATGCAGAAGTATGCCTCAGAAATTGCGGGAGGCCCAGGCGGACTTTTTCTCAACATCGCAGGCGGCGTTTTTGGAGTCTTTACCGCCATCATCCTCACGGCGTATTTCATCATCGATGGAGAACGCGCCTTTCAGTGGTCGGTTTCGCTATTTCCGCTGGCCCAACAGCAGCGCCTGGGCTCCACCCTGATGCGGGCGGAAAGACGCATGCGTAACTGGCTCATGGGCCAGGGCATCATGATGGGCTGCATGGGACTTTGCAGCCTGGCAGTCTATTACGCTCTGGGACTGAAATACTTTTACATACTGGCAATGTTTGCCGGGATCGCGGACATTGTTCCCATCGCGGGACCGGTGAGCGCGCTGGTAGTTGCGGGGACCGTTGCCGCGTTGGATTCACCGCAAAAGGTACTTGGCGTAGTGATCTTCCATGCAGTCTATGCGCAATTTGAAGCCGGATATTTTTCTCCGCGCATCATGCGCTCAACGCTCAACCTTTCGCCGCTGGCCGTGATCATCGCTCTCTCGATTGGCGGATCGCTGGCCGGAGTGCTTGGCGCGCTGGTTTCAGTTCCCACGGCCGCACTGGTTGTGGTCCTTGCGGAAGAATACCTGGTGCAGAAGAAAAGCCTGGCCGCCGCCGGCGAGTGATAAGTCCACCACGGTTTGCAGATGCTAAAATCAATTCATTCCCTTTGATCAGAAAATGACCAGCAAAATTCAAGTCGGCATTGTCGGCGCTACCGGAACCGTAGGCCAGCGCTTTATACAGTTACTGGAAAACCATCCGTGGTTTGAAGTGAGTTGGCTTTCCGCCTCTGACCGTTCCGCAGGCAAGAAGTACGCAGACGCTACTACATGGCGCCTTTCCACGCCTTTACCGCCGCGCGTGGCGGCCCTTACGGTGAACTCCGCATCGCCGGCCAAAGACACGCCTAAGCTGATCTTTGCCGCGCTGGATTCCACCGCCGCTCGCGAGATTGAACCTGCATTCGCCGACGCAGGCTGCGCGGTAGTCTCAAACTCCGGCGCTTTCCGCATGGCACCCGATGTCCCGCTGGTCATCCCGGAAGTAAATGGCGATCATGTTTCCCTGCTGAAGACGCAGAAGTGGTACCAGAAAAACGGCGGCTTCATGGTGACCAATCCCAATTGTTCCGCGATTGGGTTGGTAATGGCTCTGGCTCCCCTGCATCGCCGCTTTGGCGTGGAAAAAGTTTTTGTCACCACCATGCAGGCTGTAAGCGGCGCTGGATATCCTGGAGTTCCTTCGCTCGATATACTGGGCAACGTGATTCCCTACATCGCCGGCGAAGAAGAGAAGATGGAAGCCGAATCGCGCAAACTTCTGGGTACGTTGAACGCCACCGGCGTGAAGGATGCAGAAATCGTGTTGAGCGCGCACTGCAATCGCGTGGCCGTGGAAGACGGACATACCGAATCCGTTTCCATCAAGCTGACCAGGGCTGCTACGTCCGCGGAAATCATTGAGACGTGGAAGGAATTCCGTTGTCTGCCGCAAAAGCTCAAGCTGCCTTCTGCTCCGGAAGAACCCGTGATCTATGATCCCGCACCGGACCGTCCACAGCCAAGGCTGGATCGCGATCGCGGCAAAGGCATGTCCGCGGTGATTGGACGCCTGCGTCCATGCAATCTTTTTGACTGGCGCTTCACCGTGCTCTCACACAACACGATCCGTGGCGCAGCCGGAGCTGCCATCCTGAACGGTGAATTGCTCAAAGCGCAGGGATACCTGGGCCGATGAGCGATCCACAGCAGCATTTACCAGCGATACAAGCACCAAAACAAGGCTTCAGCATCTGCGGGGTGCGGCCATGATCGTCATGAAATTCGGCGGCACATCTGTACAAGATGCGCAGGCCATTGACCGCATCTCCGCAATCGTGCGTGGTCGCCTGGCAGAAAAGCCTGTTGTGGTCGTTAGCGCGTTGGCCAAAATCACTGATCAGCTTCTCGCCATGGCTGCCGCAGCAGGAGCGGGAGACCGGACCAGCGCTCTGGATCTGTGCCACGCCGCGCGTGACCGACACTACAGCACAGCCACTGATCTTCTCGGCGTCAAAGCGTTTGAACCACTGGCGCCAGTTCTGGACGCGGACTTTAACGGGCTGGAAGATCTTCTGCGCGGCGTAGTCGCCGTGGGTGAACTCACGGCACGGACCACGGACACCATCTCCGGATTCGGTGAGCGCGTCTCCAGCAAGATCGCCGCAGCAGCATTTGCCCAGCGCGGGATCGATGCCGCACACGTCGATTCGCGCCAGTGTATTGTCACCGACTCAAATTTCGGAAAGGCAATCCCCCAGTTCGAAGAAACAAACGCGAGACTGATTGAGACCGTGAAGCCCTTGCTTGATCGCGGACGCGTGCCGGTTATGGGCGGGTTTATTGGCTCCACGCGTGAAGGAATCGGCACTACGCTGGGTCGCGGCGGATCAGACTTCAGTGCTGCTATCGTTGGTGCTGGCCTCGGCGCAACACGAATTGAAATCTGGACAGACGTGGACGGCATGATGACCACCGATCCCAATATTTGTCCGGAAGCGCGACGCATCAAGACCATCAGCTTTGAAGAAGCAGCCGAACTAGCCTACTTCGGCGCCAAGGTACTGCATCCGGCCACGCTGCTGCCGGCTATCCAGAAAAACATTCCCGTACTCATCCTGAATTCACACAACGCAAGCTGTGAAGGAACGCGTATCACTGCCACAGCGCCGAAAAGCAAGAACGTATTCAAGGCCATCGCCGCAAAGAAACGCATCACCATTGTGGACGTGGTCGCCACACGCATGTTGATGGCGCACGGATTTCTGAAAAGCATCTTTGAGGTCTTTGCCAATCATCGCTGCCCCGTGGACATGGTTTCTACCTCTGAGGTCAGCGTGTCCGTCACGGTTGATTCCAATGAATCCATTGGCGCCATCGCCGCCGATCTGAGCAAGCTGGCGGATGTCAAATATGAAGGCCGCAAAGCCATCGTCTGCCTGGTGGGAGAAAATATTCGCAACACACCCGGGATCGCGGCCAAGGTCTTCAACGCCATTGCAGATGTGAACATTCAGATGATTTCTCAGGGCGCCTCTGAGATCAATATCAGTTTTGTCATTGACGAGCCTGATGTTCCGAAAGTAGTGTCAAAGCTGCATCAGGTATTTTTCTCAGAAGTGGATCCTGAGGTATTCGCGTGAAAGAGGTGTTCGCGTGAAGGTTTTACTGTTGGGACATGGCAAGACCGGCGCGCTGGTGGCGGACATCGCAAAACAGCGCGGCCATGGGGTTCGAACTCTGCGTAGCCAGGATAATCAGGACGGCCGCGGCCTCACTCTCGATGTTCTGCAAGACCACGATGTGGTGATTGATTTCACCACACCTCACGCCGTTATTCCCAACGCGATTCGTTGCGCGCAAGCCGGTACGCCGATGATCGTCGGCACCACTGGCTGGTATCAGCATCTGGATAAAGTCCGCGAACTGATGACGGAACGCAAAGGCGCACTGCTCTACGGATCCAATTTCTCCATCGGCATGAATTTCTTTTTCAAAGCCGTCCAGGCCATGGCGCCGATCTTGAAAAGTAATTATCGGGCCAATATCGTCGAACGACATCACGTCCACAAGAAAGACAAGCCGTCAGGAACGGCTGTAACGCTGCAAAGAATTCTTGAATCCAATACCGGCGCGGAGGTGGAAGTTTCTTCCGTCCGCGAAGGCGAAACCATCGGCATGCACCTGGTGATGTTTGATTCCGCCAACGATACCATCCTCTTTACGCATGACGCCAAGAATCGTCTGGGCTTTGCTGAAGGCGCGGTGCTCGCCGCGGAATGGATTCAGGGTAAGACCGGATTCTTTGAGTTCCCGGAAATCGTCGATCAGCTTTAGCACCTATTCAGAGGCCGAATGATCAGACTTCTGCACGTTATCCTCTTTCTCAGCTGCAGCTGCGTTTTGGCGTTTGCAGAACAGAAACAAAACGTCATCCTTGGAGTATTGGAGGAATTCCCGGCCGATTAGCCAAGTGTCAGAGCTTTACGTGTGTTGTTTCAAAAGGTCGGGAATGATTGGAAGTCATTTCCGAGCCATTGTGAAGACGAAGCTTGCTTGAAGACGATTTCCGCGCGTTATCCTGCAGAAGTATCTTGGACAATTGCCTTTGATGGCAAGACGCTCGGCAAGTTAACCGGCCGAACGGTAAAGGAATTTGATTCGTACGCTTCAATTGGAAGACAAGAAATTGCAGCTGGCGATCAGGTGCCCACTGTCGGAAAGAGATCATTGGAGTGGGGAGGCGTTTGGGACACTCAAGCCTATCGACCTATCGTTGTCGTGTCACAACCCAACTTTAAGGATCCAGAGGAATGGAAGCCTGCGGCTTTAGATTCGGCTATTATTTCAGCCGTCCGTGTCCAATTCAGAAAACATTACCCGTCGCTCTGCCGTGCTGATAATGCAGACGACAACGCTAAGCAGCCGTGGAGATATTCGGAATCGCAAATCAAGGTGACACGAGCCTACACGTCGAAAGCTGGATGGTCAGTTGTGGGACTGCATCTTGAAAATGCTCGAGATTGCTCAGATGAGGAAGCGGGGTTTCAAGTGGAAGATCCATGGTTTGTAATTGAACCAAACCGGAAAATTCGACTTCTGGACACTGGGCTTACGTTAGTCGATGCGGGAGATTACGACAGCGATGGAGAATCGGAACTTCTTTTTATTGTGAACCGCCCACATGGTGGCGGCTTCGAGTTGTTTTACGACAACTTTTCAAGACGCGCTGTTTTTGATCTGGATTCACATTAAGCAGCTGTAATTCCTCTCCCGCTCCGCAATCTAAACAGCGATTCCGGCGCGGGAGAGTCCATGCAGGTCAATTACGGCACAAACCTCGTGACATTCAGAATGTTATGCTCAAGGTCATCTTCCTTGAACAACTGTCTGTAAGCGTGGTTGGTCAGCCACGCCGGCAGCAGGTTCACGTAAAACGGGCTACCGAGAACGCCACTGATGCCACCAGGGAGTGAACTTACTCCACGAATTCCCTCATGACGTCCTTCGCCCACAAAACGCTGTGATGGTCCGGACGTAAACGTGAAGGCGTTCACGGAATTCGCCTTGACACCAAAGCTGGCTGCGTCCACGGTTTGGTAGCCACCATCGGTTGGAATTCCAGGCAATCCAGCCAGTGGTTGCGGGAAAGCTCCACCGGCAGGAGGAATACTGAATGGTGATCCCAGGATGTGGCTGAACGTGATGCGATGCAGCTTGCCCCAGCGATAGTCGTTCTGGTTGGTCGAGCCGCCAAACGCCGCATTAAACGTTGGGCTAGCCAGCAGTGTCAGCGCGTCTTTCAGGCTTTGCAGAATCACGATATCGCGACGGTCGTTAGCATCGGTGACACCTGCAACCTGAAAGAAGTTCAATCCCGATGCTCCCACGCCATGTGCTGTAGAAAAATTCTCCAGCAGGTGACGCAGTGCTTTGAGATAAGTCTGATCAGGAAGTGATTGCTCCACTGAGGTCAGGCCAACTTGTCCCAGCGTTGTACCAAGCGTTTCACTGATGAATTGGCTGCGCCACACGTTGTAGAGCGTGGCAGCGACGCTGTTGGCGATCTCAGTTCCCGAACGTGCGAACGGCGGATTGCCTTCATCGAAGCCATCAAAGCCTTCAGGAATTCCTGTAGGCATGCTGAAGTCCCATGCGCGGAATCTGCCGATGGCTTCGACAATCGCCGGATCGGCAGACAGCGTTGCCAGTTGCGTATTCTGCGCCGACCGAGCGCGCGCATTGTCGAATGCCTGCGTGATGAACGGAGTGAAGAACTCGGCATCGCGCGGCGCCACGTTTGCCTGAATCTCCTGCATATCATGGAAGGAGATCTTTCCGTTCTTCAGCTTGTCCTTGATCAGTTGCGTGATTCGTCCGGAGCGGAAGCCGGCATCGAACGTGTAGCCAAGATAGTAGATGCCGCCGCCGGGGCGAAGCCGTCCAATGGGATTGTTGTTCAACGTTACGCCGACGGGATCATTGTTGGCATTCACGAAAAATCCTGCCGGTGGATTGATGATGTGCGGCATCTCGGCAAACGGCAAGATCTCAAACGCAGTAGATTGCCCAGGTTGCGGATGCGTAACCGGAAGCCATTCGTTGCCGCCTTGACCGTTGCGTATGAACACCGGCAGCACGCCATTCACTGTACCGGCTTGCAGGTCTTCGCGCACCGGCATCTCGCCCACGCCGAAGTAAGCGATGTTACCGTGAATATCTCCATAAACAATATTCTGCGGCGGGCAGGAGAAGAACGGCAAACCCTTCTGGAATTCCTGGATGTTGTGCGAGGATGCCCAGATCAGCACTGCGTCCAGCTCATGCGTTGCGCTGTAACCGGTCCACTGAATGCTGAGCGCCGCGCCGGTAGTTGTATTCAGTGAAATGATGGGACCGTTGTTGCGCCGCGGCACAATCAGCGTTGCCGGCGGAATACTTCCTCCTGGCGGAACGGTAATCAGGTTGTCAGACACGCCGTCGCCTACACTGTTGAAGCGGAAGACTTCCGGCACGGGGATCACATGTTCCAGCTTGCCTTTAAAGACGGTGCTGAAACCGCTGGGCGATGTGGGATCAGGAACCACCTGCTCCTGAAAAGTATCGGTCACGTCGATGCCATCGTTCGTCGCGCCCCAGGCAACAAACTTGTTGCGCCCCAGCGTAATTCCCGGTGTGCCCGGAAAGCCATTGCCCATCACGTCCAGATCGCCGGCCTCCAGGTGCGCTGGATACCACGTGGAGGGTGCGCCCAGTGAGAGATGCGGGTCGTTTTCAACCAGAGGAACACCAGAGGTCGTGTTCCGTCCGCTGATGGCGAATTCGTTGGATGCGCCTTCCAGTTGCTGCTCGCGCGCGTGGCGAAGCACCGGCATCTCTTTTGTGAGCGCAATGTAATCATTGGCAAGTTTTAGCGTTTCCGGCCGCAAGCCGCCGGGCAGCAGTTGATTCGGAGTGCGCTTGCTCCACAGTTGCTTGGACAGCGGTACGGACGCATCCGGCACGGTGGAAGCTGGATCAAACGGCGCGGAACGCTCAATGTCTTCGAACAACAGCTTGGTACCGTCAAAGCCTGCGGCCTGACCTGCCGCCTGGAAACTCAACAACTCAACGGTGGCTTGCGTATCAATGTCGAATGACAAGCCAAACGCAATCAGCTTGACCACAGCCAGCGAATCAACCGGCGTCCACGGTTGAAACTTCTTCAGTTCCAAGGCCTGATATTCCGGAGGCAAAGGATGGGACGACACCCACGCATTGATGCCATCAGAATAAGACTGGACCAGGTTCAACGCGCGTGGCGATTGCACCGCCAGTGATCTTTCCGCCGCGCGGCGCAGGCCGAGTGTACGAAGTTGTACGTCCTGTGCCAGGGCAGCCTGGCCCACCAGTTCAGCCAGCGTTCCACTGGCTTGGCGACGGCTTACGTCCATCTGGAACAGCCGGTCCTGGGCGTGCAGATAACCTTGCAGGAAAGCCATGTCGTGCTCGTCTGCGGCTTTGATGTGGGGGATGTCGTTCGTGTCACGAGTCACGGTGGCAGCAGCGTGCAATCCGGGCAGTTTTTGCGGAGTAACGTGGTCAAGATCATCTTTGGCAAGCAATCCAAGTGGTAATGCCAGGGTGAAGGCCAGCAACCACGCGAGACTGCGTAATGAGACAACAAAACGGGGGAGCGGAGATGACATGCTGTGGAGACTCCTTATCATGATGGGCGAAGGTCTTTGCGGGGAGCAATTGTACGCCTGCAAATTTGAGCTGGGAAGAGCTACTCTGGCAGAATTCCATTGTGACTTTGAGAAGCTTCAAATATTCGATTGCTGACTTCCGCCGAGAAAGTCGTTATCCTATGAGGCGACTATGAAACTCCACGGTTGCGGCACAGCTCTCGTTACCCCTTTTAAACAGGATCAGACAATCGATCAGGAAGCCCTCGGACGGCTGGTCGAGTGGCAGATTGAATCAGGAATTCACTTCCTGGTTCCCTGCGGCTCCACCGGAGAAGCAGCCACGTTGAGCAAGGAAGAATGGCTGCGGGTGATTGATATCACAGTTGAGGTTGCAGCGGGGAAGGTTCCGATTGTCGGTGGCGCAACGTCCAACAACACTGCGGAAGCAGTGGAAAAAGCCCGCGAATTGAGCAAGCGCAAGGGCGTGGACGCCATCTTGACCGCGTCACCTTATTACAACAAGCCCACGCAGGAAGGCCAGTACCAGCACTTCAAGGCCATTGCGGAAGCCGTGGACAAGCCGCTGGTGCTTTACAACGTACCCGGCCGCACCGCCGCCAACATTGAGCCTGTCACTCTCGGCCGTCTGGCAAAGATTCACAACATCATCGCCGTAAAGGAAGCCAGCGGCAACATCAACCAGATTGCCGAGGTCTTCAATCACGTGCCGGAAAGCTTCTTAGTGTTCTCCGGCGATGACGCCGTGACTCTGCCGGTGGTTTCGCTCGGCGGCGTCGGCATCATCTCCGTGGCATCGAATGAGATCCCGCGTGAGATGGCGGAACTCACGCAGGCTGCACTGGACAATGACTGGAACAAAGCCCGCCGCATTCAGCGCAAATTCCTGCCATTGATGCAGGCTAATTTCATTGAGTCCAATCCCATGCCGGTAAAAGCCGTGCTGGCCATGATGGGCCGGATCGAAGAAGTGTACCGTCTGCCCATGGTGCCCATGAAGCGTGAGACGCGCGGCAAATTGCAGCAGATTGCCAAAGAAGTTGGACTGCTGGAGCCGGTCACGGCTTCCGTTTCAGACCTCTAGATTTGTTCGCCGCGGGCACCGGAACATTTCCCGCGGCGGCGGTGTCTCTCTTTATTACGCTCGGTCCATCCCTGAAAGCCGGAACAGGTTCCAATGCACATCTGCTGGATTATTCTTCTCGGCCTTCTGTTGCAGAACGTCTACGTGGCAACAATTTCGGGACGCATCCTTGACCTGGAAGGCAAGCCGCTGGTCGGCGCACAGATCACCTACAAGAACATCGGCATTTATGACCGGGAATACCGCGCCGATGGTGGCATGAGAACAGAAGCCCCGCAGATGCTGGAGGGGACGGGAAGAACCTATCACGCCAAAACCGATCGAAAGGGGTCTTTTCTTCTGAATGGTGTGGCCTATGGGGTTTATCAGATTGAAATCACCGGACCTGATGGTGTTCACGTTTACTCGGGCAGGAAATCCATTCTCCACCCTGATGATCCCGGCGCACAGAACGTTCTGAATGTAGATTTATCGCTGGCCACCAAAGGCCCCCTGGAGCCCGGCGGAGGCACCAATCTCGCAGGCGGCAGGAAAACAAAAGAGCAGGAGGAGTTGATCCGGCATGAAAATGCCCGCGCCGTAAATATCAATCGCCTGGTTTACCAATATCACAAGTCATTGGCCGCTGAAGACTGGCCCAACGCTATGAGCGAGCTCAAGCAGTTGATTGCCATCGATCCGCAGCGTTGGGAGTTTTACCAGAACCTGGGAACGCTTCAGACGAACCGGGGAATGAATGAAGAAGCGGTGCAGACTTTCGCCAAAGGCGCGGAGGTGGCGCAAAAGATACTGGCCAATCCATCCGACACAGATCACGCGCTCACAACCATTGGAGATTTGCTGCTGTCCGAAGCAGATGTTTACCTGCGCATGGACAAAATCGACGAGGCGGTAACGCTCTATAACAGAGCGGCTGGCGTTTACCCTCATCCGTTCATGGCCCGCTATCGCGCCTGCAGCGCGCTCAATAATCTTGGTAAGACAGATGAAGCAGCGGCAAAATGCAGCCAGGCTATTACTGACGATCCAACGCAATGGGGACCATACCAGATGCTGGGCGCGATCTTCTCTGCGGCCGGTAAATCCAAAGAAGCGCTGGATGCTTACGGCAAGGGCATTACAGTAGCAGAGAAGAGTCTGGCTGAAAAGCCGGATTCCCCTCAAATCAAAAGTGGGCTGGGCCAGATGTACAACGCTGAAGGAAACCTGCTGCTGCAAAAGAAAGATTATGACGGAGCGATTGGCGCATTCCTGCAAGGCGCTTCGGTTGGCGCTTACCCTGCCATGCCCTATTTCAACGTCTGCACTATTTATTACAACCTCAAGCGCGGACAGGAAGCCGTAGCCGCATGTAATCTGGCTATCTTACACGATCCTAAAATGGCCGACGCTTATTACATTAAGGGCGCAATCTTATTCGGGCAGGGTCATCTCGAGAAAGGCAGGTACGTGGCGCCGCGTGAGACAGTTGAATCGCTCAACAAGTATCTGGAATACGCTCCCATGGGCGAACATGCCAGAACCGTGAATGACATGCTGAAGCAGCTCGGGCAGGATCAGATCTCTCACTGATCGATCTCCTGAGACAGGATCACTTCCGCGAGCTATTTTGATCTTTTCCTGCTCTCAGAAACACGGAAGTTCGTTGCCCCATGGTGCGTAAAGAAATACGAAGTTCATTGACCAACCTTTGCCCGGATTTCGAAACTAAACCTATATCAAAGTGTTGTTAACAACAGTGACGTCCGCGCGCCACAAGGAATAATCTTGTTGCGCGACGAACAAAGGAGTCAAAACGTGAGGCGAAGGACTTTAGCTCAGCTGTGGTTTATGAAGCCGGTGATTGCGCTGGCGATTGCCATCGCGATTTTTGCGCTGCCGGGATTCGCGCAGCAAGGATATCCACCCAATAATCAAGGAGCGTATCCACCCAACAATCAGCAGGGCTATCCTCCTCCCAACAATCAGCAGGGCAATCCCCCTCCGAACAACGAGCAGGGTTATCCCTCGAACGATCAGTCGGGTTATCCGTCCAACAACCAGGCAGGCGATCCGCCCAGCCGTGTGGCCCGCCTGAGTTACATCACGGGAAAAGTATCATTTGAGCCGGCCGGTGAAGACCAATGGAGCCAGGCTTCCATGAACTATCCTTTGACCACTGGCGACCGGCTCTACACAGACAATGACGGACGCGCCGAACTGGAGACCGGTAACATCGCCATACGCATGGCCCCGAACACTGACATGAGCACCACTACGCTCAGTGATCAGCTATTGCAAATCGGTCTTGCCCAGGGAACTCTTCGCGTCCGCGCCTACGAGATCTATTCCGGAAATTCCTTTGAAATCGATACGCCCAGTGCAGCCCTGACCTTACTCCGCGCCGGTAGTTATCGCGTAGAAACCTATCCTGATGGAAATACTACGCTGATCGCTGTAAGCGAGGGCGATCTGGAAATCAGCGGTCCGGGCATCAATGAGACGTTGCACGCAGGCCAGGCCATTAAGCTGGAAGGAACTGAGAACGTCCGCATGGACCGGATTTCACTTCCAGACCGTGATGACTTTGATCAGTGGTGCGGCGATCGCGATCGCCGGTTCGAAAATTCCAATTCACGCCAGTACGTGAGCTCTTACACGCCTGGCTACTCCGACCTGGACCAGTACGGCCAGTGGGACAACGCTCCTGAATACGGGCGCGTCTGGTATCCGTCACAGGTTCAGGCGGGCTGGGCTCCGTATCGTTACGGCCGCTGGGTCTGGGTTGAGCCATGGGGCTGGACCTGGGTGGAAGAAGAACCCTGGGGCTTTGCTCCGTTTCACTATGGCCGTTGGGCTTTAATTGGACCGCGCTGGGGATGGGTGCCCGGACCAGTAGTTGTCCGTGTTCGCCCGGTTTATGCTCCGGCACTCGTGGCCTTCGTTGGCGGCGGCGGTGTTGGTGTTCAAGTCTGGTTCCCTCTCGGACCACGCGATCCTTATCTACCGTGGTATCACCACACGGATGGCTATCTGCGCCAGGTGAACGTAACCAACGTTCGTGTGACCAACATCAATCTCACCAATATCCGTGTGGAGAACATTCACTACGCCTATCAGCGCATCGCGCCAACTGCTGTTTCTACGGAGGCTTTCCGTGGATCACATTCGGTCGGGCGTGAGATGGTGCGCGTAAACGCTGAAGATATCGGACGTGCACGCGTGATTAATCATCCTGACGTTCATCCCGATGAACGGGCGATCCACGCTGGACTGCCAGAAGCACACCCGCCGGTGGAACGTACACGTCCGCACATTGAGAACCGCGTAGTCAATGCCAGAGGTCCCGAAGGTGGACGCCCCGAGGGCGGTCGCCCAGGAGAACCGCGCAACGATCGTGGCAGCCCACCGGATCGCAATCCCGTAGTCAATCATCAGGGTGAAGGGGGCAATCCGGGTGGACCAGTTCGTCAACCTGACGCTCGTCCGAGTGAAACACGCCCAGGCGACAACCGCGGCAATGAAGGCAACCGCGGTGGTGACAATGTGCCCACCGAGCAAACCAATCGCAATCAGCCCGGTCGTGACAATCCCCCGCCAAATGGTGACAACCGTGGACGTGAAGCTGCTGGCTCCCCATCGGGTGGCCAGCAGGGAGGACAAGCGAACAACTCTCAGCCCAGTAATGGACGTGGCCAGAACAGCGGTCCGCCGCAGGAGCGCCGTCCGCTGGTGACAAAGAACCCGGCCCCGCCGCAGAGCCCATCGTTCTCGCAGCGGCAACCGGCTATGCAAGACCATCCAGGCCGTCCACTGGAGCCGCAGCAGGTTGAAAACATCCGCCGCGGAGCGCCAGCCGGTCCACGTCAGGACCGCGAGGTTCCGTCACACGGAGGAGGATCATCCAAGCAAGGTCCGCCACCGGCAAAGAATGAGTCCAAGCAAGAAAAAGGTCACGACAAACACTAAGACGGAAATGATGGTCTGAATAGCAAAGGCCCGACATTCAAGTCGGGCCTTTTTTTTAGCGAGTTTTTTCTTCGGATGTTTGAATCGCACCGACCTATCAATCCGCCAATGCCTCCATCACCACCGGTGAAGGCGTCTCTTTGCCGAACTCACCTTCCCAGCGCGCGACCACAGCGGTGGCCAAACAGTTGCCCAGAACGTTGGTTGCCGTGCGGGCCATGTCCATAAGCTGATCAATTCCCATAATGATCAGAATCGGCCACGCGGGAAGATGGAATGACTCCGCCGTTCCCAGCAAAATAACCAGACTCGCCCGCGGAACGCCGGCCACTCCTTTGCTGGTAAGCATGAGGGTGAAAACCATCACAAGTTGCTGGCCAAAACTCAAATGAATGCCCGCGGCCTGGGCCACAAACATTGATGCCAGCGAAAGATAAAGGGTGCTCCCGTCCAGATTGAAGCTGTAGCCGGTCGGCATCACAAAGGCCACGATCTGCCTGGGTACGCCGAGCCCTTCCATGGATTCCATCGCACGCGGCAAGGCAGCCTCGGAACTGGCTGTAGCAAATGCGATAGACACAGGTTCGGCAATCGCTTTTACAAAGCGACGAACAGGGACACGCGCAATCAGGGCCACCGGCAGCAGCACGCATGTCATGAAAACCACAAGCGCGGCGTATAGAGTCGCCAGAAGTTTGAACAGGTTCACCAGAACACCGAATCCCATGGTACCCACGGTGTAAGCAATGGCCCCCCCTACACCGATCGGCGCAAACAACATCACGATGTTGGTGAACTTGAACATCACCTCTGACAGGCTTTCGCAAAAGCTCAACATCGGCCTGCGTTTCTCATCACTCAGCATCGCCAGCGCAATCGCAAAGATGACGCTGAAAACTACAATCTGGAGTATCTGTCCCTCGGCAACTGACTTGGCTATATTTTCCGGGAACGAGTGCAAAATAATGTCTGTGGCTTTCTGCGCCGGTGCATTCACCTGAGCCGTGGCTGCATTGGCTGGAGGCGTGACGCCGGCTCCGGCCTGCGACAAGTGAATGGCTGCCAGTCCAATGAGTAACGCGAAAGTGGTGATCACTTCAAAATAGATCAGCGCTTTGATGCCCATGCGTCCAACCTGCTTCAGGTTGGAGTGTCCTGCAATACCGACGACAAGAGTTGCAAAGATCAATGGCGCGACTATCGTCTTGATCAGCCGCAGAAAAATCGTGCTGAGCACCTGGAGGTTGACCGCCTGCTGCGGCCAGTCATGCCCAATTTCTGCGCCGATAAGCATGCCAGCGAAGATCCACGTGGTGAGTGAGCGTCGCGCCCACGCGTATCCGCAGACTGCAACCAGCGCTGCCCAGCGAACGGCCATCATCAGCCCGGGTGAGATCACCGCGCCAGAGTAATGCCCCACGGCCCACAAGATTGCCGCAACCGCGGCCAATCCCAGGAACGCCATCAGAAATCTATTTTGAGATGATGCCTTGATCATCGCAGCAAATCCTCAAGTTCAATGGAAGTTGCTGTCTTGGCGTCTCGATATTTCACGATCACCGGCGTATACAGTGACAATCCCCACTCCGCGCCTTTACCTTTGCTGACCGCCCGTGAGCCGGGCACCACCACCGCGTTCTCAGGAATGATTAGCGGTGAGTCGGCCGTCGAGCGGTAAATCTGACCATGGACCACGTCATACACCGGGGTCCCGCGTGTCAGGATTGTTCCTGAACCGAGGACTGCCCCGCTGCGTACCTGCGTGCCTTCATAAACGCCGCAGTTGCCGCCCACCAGCACATCATCTTCAATGATCACCGGTGAAGCATTCACCGGCTCCAGCACACCGCCAATCTGCGCTGCTGCACTGAGGTGTACACGCTTACCGATCTGCGCACAGGAACCAACCAGCGCGTGGGAATCAATAAGAGTGCCTTCGTCCACATAGGCGCCCACGTTCACATACATGGGCGGCATGCAGATCACGCCTCCCGCTAGGTAAGCTCCCTGCCGTACCGACGATCCGCCCGGGACAACTCGTATACGGTCATGCACTTTGAACTTCCGCGCCGGGAACGTGCTCTTGTCGATAAAAGAGAGCGCACCGGCGCTGCTCATGTCCTGCAATTCTCCCAGCCGGAAGCCCAGCAGAATCCCCTGCTTCACCCAGGCATTCACCTGCCACTGACCATCTTTCTTTTCCGCGGCGCGAATCTTTCCGGCTGTCAACGCTTCCCGGAATTCTTTAAAGACCGCAAGCGCCTGCCTGGCGGTTTTTGATGGCAAGGGGCTCTGTGAATAATACTTTTCGATCTTGCTCTGCAGTTTTTGCATTGTGCCCGCTTATAGTAGTTATGAACGGGGAGTATAACCGTCTGGCCTTGCGGGGGCCAAGTGCGCATTTTGACCCTGAAAGTCTGCATCCAAGTGAGTATGGATCCCTTGCAGCTTTTGCTGAGTAAAACACTGATCGTGGTTGCCCATCCTGACGATGAGGTGATCGCCTTTGGCGCGCTTATGCAGCGAATGCGCGATGCTGTGGTGGTCTTTGCCACCGACGGGGCCCCTCGCGATGACTACTTCTGGAAAGAATACGGTTCACGCGAGACTTACGCCCAGGTGCGTCGCGCAGAAGCCCATAAGGCGCTCAGTATCGTGGGTGCGCGACCAATCTTCCTTGCCGAACTCGTTCCGGGTGGACTGGTGGATCAGGAATTGTTCCGCAACCTACCCGCCGCTTTGACCGGACTGGAGGAAGTGATCGCCCGCGAGCGTCCCGATGCCGTCCTTACGCTGGCCTACGAAGGTGGCCACCCTGACCATGACTCGGCCTGTTTTCTTGCCGCCGCTTGTGCTCAGTCACAGGACCTTCCCGTATGGGAAGCGCCGCTTTACCATCGTGACGACCAGGGCGCGGGAATCGCGCAAAAATTTATTGATGCCACCGGGAATGAGATCATCACTGAAGTCGTTGGCGAGGAGCTGGCAAAAAAAATCGAGATGTTCCACACCTATGTTTCGCAAGAGCTGGTGCTTGATGGATTCCGTCCGGAAGTTGAACAGTTCCGTCCCATGGCTCCCTATGACTTCACCAGCCGTCCGTCATCCTGGAAACTGAATTACGAACTCTGGCAATGGAAGATGAGCGGAGAAGAAGTGGCCGCCGCATTCGCCGATGTCTTGAATAGCCATATTCGTGTGTCGCATCGTCCCTCGGCCGTTTGAGTTCGGAACTTTTTCGGCAAACCCAAGCTGCTGCTTAGGCACCTATATAAGAAGATGAAACTCGATTCGCCTCTCCGCGTGCTCTATGTGTCCTATCCCCTGCTCACCGTGTCTGAAGCCAGCGCGGGTGGAGCGGAACAGATGTTGTGGGCGCTGGAACGTGAGATGTCGTCTGGGGGCATGGAAACAACGGTGGCCGCGTCTGCTGGTTCGCGCGTCAGTGGAGAACTCTTTGCCACCGGCGAGCCCTGCACTCGACCAGACGATTTTGAGCGCCGCAATCGCGAACATCAGGATCGAATCGCGGAGCTGGTACACCAGCGCGACCGGGAGAGTCGCCCATTCGACCTGATCCATGACAAGTCCGGCAGCTTCTGGACGCGTGCTCACGAAGTAGATGTCCCGGTGCTTGCCACCCTGCACCTCCCCAGAAGCTTCTACCCTGAAGACGATTTCAGGAACGCGCCGGCGAACGTATGTTTCAATTGCGTTTCCCGGTCACAGGCTGCTTCATTTCAGGACCTTCCTCAGCTGCTGGGCGCGGTGCCGAATGGAATCGCTCTGGATCGATTCGTCTGCGACGATAACGTCGAAAGCCAGCGATCCGGCCTTTTATGGCTGGGACGGGTCTGTGAAGAAAAAGCTCCGCATCTCGCTTTGGAGATCGCGCGAAACGCAGGTCTTCCCATTGCGCTGGCCGGACAGGTCTATCCTTTTTCTTACCACCAGCAATATTTTCAGCGCGAAGTGATGCCGCTTCTGCATGCGATGCCTGCTGCCCGCTGGTTCGATTCGCCATCGTTCTCAGAAAAATTGCATCTGCTCCGTTGCGCCGAAGCTCTGCTCATTACCAGCCAGGTGGACGAGACAAGTTCACTGGTGGCGATGGAAGCAGCGGCCTGCGGCACCCCGGTAATTGCGTTCCATCGTGGTGCACTTTCTGAAGTTGTATCAGACGGCGAGACTGGTTTTGTGGTCAGCGATGTTTCCGAAGCCACCGAGGCGCTCACGAAAATGAAAGATATCTCCCAGAACACCTGCAGGAACTACGCCCGGCAACATTTCAGCAGCGAGCGCATGGCGGAATGTTATGCCGAGATGTACAAGACCGTGATCAGCCGCCGAACCGCCATTCGGCTCTGATATTTTTTCTTCTCGAACAGTAAAAATTTCTGCAAGAAATAAAATACCCGTCGATCTAATCAGCAGAGGGATGTTTCTCCTAGTGGGAACTCCGGCCAAGGCTGATCACGGATTCACTCCTTCCAGAGCAGCCGGGTCCAGAGTTGGTGTGCAAAGGCCGCATTGAGAAGTGCGGCCTTATTTTCAAACCCGTTTCCTCGGTTAAAAGCTAAATCCAGCCCCGGTTTCGCCGATAATCCCTTTGAGACCTTTTATTGATATTTGTTAAGAAATGAAAAGATACCTGCGCTACAATACCGGGTACTCTCGATCTTCCCATGGTTCGTAAACTGGCCCTTATTAAGTCGCGGTGTCGGCGGCTCATACATCTTTCTGTGTGGGCCGGGGTCATCTTTTGCACGACCATTGTTTTCGCGCAAGACGCGCAGCATCAATCGCTTGCCGTCAAAGTCCGGGACACCGATAACCAGCCAATCGCCAACGCTCAAATTGCCATACAAACAGTCAACGGGATCGTAACCTCATCCAGGACCAATGCAGAGGGCGTGGCTACACTCGCGTTTCCCGTTGCCGCCAATGTCGAACTCAGCGTGAGCAAAGATGGACTGGAACCGATCACGGGCAAAAAGATCACTCTGGACAGCCTGAGTACCGAGATTGACATCACCATGATCCCGAAAATTGCGGCCAGGGAAACGGTGACGGTGCAGGCAGGAGATTCACCGAGTGCGTCCACGGTCGAGACCCTTGGTCATGACGCCATGAAGGAGATGACGAACCGCCCTGCCACGGTTGCAGATGCGCTTGCTCTTACCGCCGGCGTACTGCGCACTCCTGATGGCATAACCATTGCCGGTGGCGATGAGAAGCACAACGCCCTGATTGTGAATTCGGTTGATTCCACCGATCCAGCCACAGGGCAATTTGGCCTGCTCGTTCCCGTGGACAGCGTGGAGACACTCAGCGTGGCGGCTACCCCTTTTCAGGCCCAATACGGCAACTTCACTGCCGGCGTGGTATCTGCGGACACGCGCCGCGGCGGCGAAAAATGGAATTTCGCGCTAAACGATCCCTTCCCTGAATTTCGCATTCGCAGCGGGCACCTGGAAGGCCTTCGCGCCGCCACTCCGAATGTAAGCTTTGGCGGGCCGGTAATTGCCCAGAAACTTTATTTCCACCAGACAGGCCAGCTCTTCTTGCAGAAGAACCCGGTGCTGACTCTGCCCTACCCGTTCAATGAGTCGCGGACGTTGATTGGCAATTTCTTCAGCCAGGCCGACTACGTATTTTCCCCGGAACATACCCTGACCGGAACATTGCAGATCAACCCCCAGGACACCACCTTCGCCAACCTTGATTTCTTCAATCCGCAACCGGTGACGCCCAACGTAAACGGCATGGCTACGGCGGTGGCATTTACTGATCGGCTGAGTGTGGGCGGCGGCGTTCTGCAAAGCACGCTGGCCAGGCAGTCTTTCGAAGTGGACGTTGCGCCTCAGGGCTCTGCCGGCATGGTGCTCACTCCGGTGGGCAACAGCGGAAATTATTTCGGCAGCCATGACCGCCAGTCGGGCCGTACCGTGTGGAGTGAGAACTTTTCTCCCAAGGCGCTGCAATTCGTGGGCGCGCACAATTTCCAGGTGGGAACCAGCACAACGTTTACCGGCGACCACGGCACCTTTACCGCACATGACGTAAACATTGAGAGCACCACCGGCATGCTGCTCAAGCGCATCCAGTTTGTGGGCGGAGATAATTTCAGCAAATCAGACTTTGAATTTGCCGCCTTTGCCCAGGACCATTGGACTCTCAACAGCAATCTGGCTTTTGATGCCGGCGTGCGCATGGACCGCCAGAACATTACCCAGACCGTTCGCTTTGCTCCACGAACCGGCTTTGCCTTAACGCCGTTCAAAAACAAGAGCACGATACTCCGCGGCGGTGCGGGTGTTTTCTTTGATCACGTGCCTCTGAACGTTTACGCCTTTGCGCATTATCCACAACAGGTAGTCACCACTTTTGACGCGAATGGCAATTTAGTGGACGGCCCGCGGCAGTTCCAGAACATCATCGATATAACCGGCAGCCGCATGTGGCTGGTGAGCCGCGATCGGGCCAGTACCAATCCCGGTGAATTTTCCCCTTACAGCGTGGCCACCGCGCTGGAACTGGAACAACGCGCCTCGAAGCTGGTGCTGCTGCAATTCAAGTTCAGCTATCGCGTCTCTCACGGGTTGATTACCGTTGCGCCCAGGCAATTTGCCAATGGCACTGACGCTCTGGTCATGCGCGATTCCGGCAGCTCTAAATACCGCGATTTCCAGTTCACGGCACGAATTGCGGAAGACCGCAAACGCAAATTATTTATTTCGTATGTGCACAGTGAATCACTCGGCAGTCTGGACGCGCTCAGCACCTACCTCGGCGACGTGAGCTTCCCCATAGTCCGCCAGCGCTTTTACACCAATCTGGCCGCCGACACGCCCAACCGCATCCTGGTCTGGGGCGAGATGCCGCTCAGATGGAAGATGAAGGTTGCACCCATGGTGGAATACCGCACGGGCTTCCCATATTCACAAGTGGATGCGTTCCAGAACTTTGTCGGCGTGCCTAACAACAATCGCTTCCCCGCGTACTTCTCCTTGGACACACAGTTAATTAAAGACGTTCAGTTCAATCCGAAATATGGCGGCCGGTTCACCATACGCGGACTGAACCTGAGCAACCACTTCAATGCTCTTGCCGTTCACCCCAATATTGCTGATCCCCAGTTCGGCACCTTCTTTGGCAGCTATGGCCGCCGCTTCCGCCTGGACTTTGACGTCCTGTTCTAAAAACTCTTATTTCCTGTGGCACAATAGCTTCCTCATGTTACATCTGCGCACAGGCACCCAACTTGTTCCGCCAGAGCCACACTTCCGCTGGCGAGGCGGCGAAGTCACCCGGCTGGAAGGTTTCACTGACGCGGTATTTGCGTTTGCGATGACGCTGCTGGTGGTTTCCCTGGAAGTGCCCCACACTTTTGAAGATCTGATGTATGCGATAAAAGGCTTTGTAGCCTTCGCCATCTGTTTCGCCACCTTGATAAGCGTCTGGCACCGGCATTACATTTACTCGCGACGCTACGGCTTACAGACCACCTACTCGGTTATCCTGAATTCCACTCTTCTGTTTGTCGTCTTGTTTTATGTCTATCCGCTCAAGTTCCTGTTCACCCTGGTGGTTGGTGAATTCTCCAGCCGTACGGTGCGACAGGAGCAAATCAACCGGATGCTGAGTTCCCAGCACCAGGTTCCGATGTTAATGGTCATCTACTCACTCGGAACGATGGCCGTGTTCCTGCTCTTCACTCTCCTCTATCACTACGCCTATTCGAAGCGAGTTGAATTGGAACTAAACGAATACGAAGCGTTGTCCACACGCAACCAGATCATCCAGAGCGCAGGATTTGCGATTGTCGGAATCCTTGTGGCTGTAACCGCCATGACAGTTCCCGAGCGATATGCCGGACAGACCGGGTTGTTGTTTACCCTGAACGGCGTCTGGGGATACATTGCCGGAACCAGGTTCGGTAAACAGGAACGGCTGGTACGGGAAAAGATGGCGGCAGAGGCGGTTATACCAAGTTCATAACGGTCTGTGCGTCGCGGGGCCGGTTCTCTGATAGCATCGAAGTTAGTACATGCCTGCTGGAAAACTACATTTAGTCCCCCTGGGCGGTCTGGGCGAGTTCGGTATGAACTGCATGGCCGTCCGCTGGGGAGAAGACATCATCGTCATCGACGCTGGGCTCATGTTTCCCGAGTCAGAGTTGCTGGGCGTCGATATTGTTGTCCCTGACATCACCTACCTTATCCAGAACCGTGAAAAGGTACGCGGGATTGTGCTCACTCACGGTCATGAGGACCACATTGGCGGCCTGCCCTGGATATTGAATGAACTCAACGTACCGGTCTATGGCACCGAGTTCACGCTGGCGCTGGTGGAAAACAAGCTGGACGAGCACGGCCTGCTCGATAATGCCGACCTGCGAGAGATTCGGGCCGGTGAGCGCTTTACCATGGGCCCGTTTACCGTGAATCCTATTCGCGTAACGCATAGCCTGGTGGACTGCGTGGCACTGGCCATTCACACTCCGTTGGGCGTGATCATCCATACCGGCGACTTCAAGGTTGATCCCACGCCTACAGACAATCGGCTGTTTGATCTGCACGCCTTTGCCGAATACGGAAAGTCCGGAGACGTACTGGCGCTGTTGCAGGATTCCACCAACGCGGAGCGCCGTGGTTATACACCCAGCGAGCGCGCTGTCCATCCTCGCTTCGATGAAATTTTTGCCCGTACCGATCGGCGTCTTTTCGTCTCGTGCTTCTCGTCATCCATCCATCGCATCAAGCTGGTGTTTGATATGGCGCGCCAGTACAAACGCAAGGTTTCCCTGTGCGGACGCTCAATCACTGAAGCGGCCGACATTGCCATGGACCTGGGCTATCTGGAAGTTCCAGAGGGTACGCTGATCCATCCCGGTCAGATCAAAGATTACGCTCCGCAGCAGGTCTGTGTGCTGATCAGTGGAACGCAGGGCGAGCCGATGTCCGCGCTTTCCCGTGCGGCCGTGGACAACCACAAGCACGCCAAGATCGAACGCGGCGATACCGTGGTGCTTTCGTCGCGCATTATTCCGGGCAATGAAAAAGGCATCTACCGGATGATTGACCATCTTTACCGCCGCGAAGCCGACGTGATTTATGACGATGGCTCTACACCCCCGGTCCACGTCAGCGGCCACGCCAGCCAGGACGAACTCAGCCTGATCATGAATCTGGTAAAGCCCAAATACTTCATCCCAATCCACGGTGAATACCGGCAGCTTCGCGTGCATGCCAACCTGGCTCGATCGATGCGCGGCTCCGTGGGGCAGGTCATGATGATGGAAAGCGGCGACGTGATGGAGTTTGATGAACTCGGCGCTCGCAAGATCGATAAGATCCCGGTGGGCCGCATCTGCATCGATTCCGGCTCGCGCGGTGACGTGGTTGAGGACATCGTCATCAAAGACCGGCGTCATCTCAGTGAAGACGGCTTTGTGCTGCCCATCATCGCCATTAACAAGCTGAATGGAACTGTTGAATCGATTCCGGAGATTGTTATGCGTGGTTTTGCCGCCGGCAGTGAAAACGGATTTGTACAGGAAGCGCGGCGCGTAGTCTCCAGCACCCTGGATAATTCCACGGCGGAAGAAAAAGCCGACTACGGCGTGATCAAAGAAAAGATTCGCGCTGACCTGAAACGGTTTATTGTAAAGACGACCGCACGGCGGCCGTTGATTATGCCGGTGATCCTGGAGATCTGAGTTTGCCAAGCTCGCGAATTTCGCGCCGATTTCCCTATAAATCTTTAGCGCTCCTGCTTTTGCTGGCCGGAGGCCTGGGTGCGCGCCGCCTGGCAGATTCACATCTGCGCGCTCTCTCCATGCTGGTTCGATTCTCTGATCCTCAAGCGCATTTACTGGCAGCAAGCTTTGCCAATCATCCAATTGTGGAAGAGCTTGCCTCGGCCCAGACATCGCGCGGAACGTTGAAATACCGGACCTTCACGCCGAAGGATGTGACAAATCCGCCGTCGATCATGTTGTTGCATGGCGTCCATCATCTTGGCATCGGCGATCCACGGCTCATTAGTCTTTCTCGGGCGATGGCGATGTCCGGTGTGCAGATCATTGCGCCCGAGCTCAAAGACCTCACCGAATATCATGTGTCGCCGGAAACAGTGGATGACATCGGCACAGACGCGGCCTATTTTGCGCAGCGTTCTGGCAGGCAGGTGGGCGTGATTGGATTAAGTTTTGCCGGTGGCCTGGCACTGATCGCGGCCTCGCGATCTGAATATGCGGACAAGATGGGGTTTGTGCTTGCCGTAGGTTCGCATGACAGCATGAACAGGGTGGCGAAATTCTTTGCCAGCAATGTGCTATTGCGGCCAGATGGAACACAGGAACATTTGCAGGCGCATGAATACGGCGTGCTGATCCTGGCTTACTCCCATCTGGAAGATTTCTTCTCAGCCGCTGATGTGCCGCCTGCACACGAATGCCTCAGGCGGCATCTTTGGGAACAGCCAGCCGCCCAGGAGACTGGACTCACCAAAGACGGCCGGACGGAGATGGACCTGCTGGTCAATCATCGTGAACGGATGGAACAGGCGATGCTGCAGGAGATCGATCGCCATAGGACTGAGATGGACGCGGTTTCTCCGGCAGGCAGGATGGCTGGTATGCATGTCCCTGTTTACCTGCTGCACGGAGCGGGTGACAGCGTGATTCCCCCTTCCGAATCGTTGTGGCTGGCCCGGGATGTTCCGAACAGCGATATGCGCGCAGTGCTGATCAGTTCAGCGCTTGTTCACGTGGACATGGACAAGAAAGTCGCGTTCTCTGATGAGTGGGCCCTGGTGCATTTCATGGCCGGGATTCTGGATGCGGCAAAGAGCCTGCGGTGACCAGCCGCGAATGAACGCGAATCAGGTGCCGGAAAACAAAACTGCGGAGGCGCTGGGAGCGACTCCGCTGGACGTTACTTGGCCTGGGGCATTTCCGCTCGGTCAATGACGATCACGTCAAGCGGAAGGTTCTGGGGATCAAGGCGAAGTCCCAACTGTTCTTCGATGGCCGCGGCAATTGCAGCAGAATTCTCCGGACCAATGGACATGATGACCTTACGGGCATCGCCCTTTACCACTTCTACCTGTTTCAGACCTGAGTCGTGGGTCTCATGTGGCGTAGCCCAGTGCAAGTTCACGTCATAATCGCCGGTGAGATTGGTTTTGTCCACAACCGGCGAGCCCATGTGCCGCGATAGTAGATCCGTCATGACTGAAATGGGCAGGGCCTGCATGATCAGCTGACCGGAGCCCACGTTCATCTTGTGTGCACCGGCTGGAGTTTCGCCATCAAGACCTTTGATCCCGTTTGGATATGTATCGCCTGGTTTCGATGGCTGAATTTTCGGACCGTTCTTTGCGATGACAAGAGCCAGCGCCGGCAACGGTTTCGTGTCATGATGCACCACCAGCTTCAACTGGTCTGCCAAGAGATCCTGCAGCATCTTTGCACGTACCTGCTTATTCTGTGGCCCGGGCAGTTTTTTCAGTGCGGCCGCGGTAGTCTCGTCAATCTTTGCGTCGATGTTAAAAGTGGAGTGAGCAAGCTCGTCTGGAATCCTTGATACCTGGCCGTCGCTCTCAAGTTCGAATGCTTCGCGAATCAAAGTAGCCAGGTTCATATTCTGAATGCTGAGTTTGTCGGGCGTGATAAGGATACGTGTGGAAACTATGCCGGTTTCAGGCTGACCCGCTGTGACGGAAACGTCTGTGTAGCCGCCGGTAACGCTTGGCGTCTGAGCAGCAGATTCAGCATGCGATTGCGTCGGCTTAACCAGACCAAAGATGACTGGCAGAGCGATGGCGAGCAGACCAACGGAGGTAAGGAGCACTTTGCGGGTTAAATCAAGTTTGCGGGTGATACGTTCATTCATGATGTTCACTATCCTTTGCTTGAGATCGGCGCCGGTGACTCCGGATACGCAAGCCAGTGGCGAGCCGACACAAAATTCACAAATCTTCAAAATGCTTTCGGCGTAGACCTGGGGATGATTTCCTAGTTGAAGGACCTGTTCGTCGCACGCGCGTTCGCGCTCGTGAATCAACCTGGCGCCAAGCCACCAGACCAGCGGGTGGAACCAGAAGATGGCTTCCACCAGCATGTGCAAAACGGCGTAAAGATTGTCGCGACGACGCACGTGCCAGACTTCGTGAGCCAGTATGGCTTCGAGGTGTGCATCTCCAAGACGATCGGAAATTCCCGCGGGCCAAATGAGCACGGGACGTGCGATTCCAAAAACGCCGGGCTCAAGCGAGCTTTGCGAGAGAAGAAGAATGATTCGCCTGCGAATTCCGCCAGCCTGTTCAAGCCGGCGCAACGCATCCACTTCCCGCCCTTCCTGAACAGCGACGGCTACGCGCATCGCAGCTGAGATTCGCCGCCAGCGCGCGAACCATGTAAAAAGAACCCCTAAAAATCCGCAGAGCCATAAGGTTGCAAGAATCGCCGGGAACATCTGGGTAAGGCCCGCATGGAAGCTCGTGTGAGTAGTAACAGGCGTTGCTCCGCGCGAAAAAGGCTGGCTCATGGTGTCCATGACAACATAAAGATCGCCCGTTGACGTAGCCGCCGACTGGCCTGGTGAAATATAGCTTCCGAGCGTAACCAGCAGAGAGAAAGGCAGCAGGAATTTGAGGGACGCCGCCAGCCACAACCAGTAACGTGCGCCGGCATGGTTCTTGCGCAGGAGGAAAGTCAATAATCCAGCAACCGCGGCAAACAATGTGGATTGCCAAAGATGATTTCCCAGGGCAGGTGCTGTCGATGTCCAGATATCTGACAGGAGTCGGGTGGTCATTTGGATCTCTCCTTCTTTTCCAGCTTGCGGAGAAGTTTCTCGGCGTCTTTTACGTCGTCGAGGGTGAGCTTGCCCGATTCAATCAGGTGGGCCATTACGGGCTGCGTGCGTCCACCGAAGAGGGCGAGCAGATCGTCCACCAGTTTTCGCTGGGCGGAGTTGCGCGAGACGGCCGCTTCAAAGACGTGAAAGTTTCCGACTTTTCCAACACGCTGAACCGCCTTCTTCCCTTCCAGGCGATAAATCATCGTCTGGATGGTGGTATAAGCGGGCCGGTCTTCTTCAGGAAATGCTTCCTGTATCTCGCGGATGGAAGCTTTGCCGCGTGTCCATAACGCGTCCATGATCTGTAGCTCAAGTTTGCTCAGTTTGGGATTCGTCATTTTAAAGTGGTCCGATGTCTTTGCTTATAATCATCTACTACATCTGTTTGTTAAACTACTACTTCTATAGGAGGAGCGCAAGACATTTGCGAAATTTATTTCCTAAGCTCCCTTGACCTTCTAGGGATAGAGGGTTCATGATGATAACGGATCCCTAGAAGCCAATAGGAGATGCACCCATGGCTCGAGAAAAGCCCGATCTGCCACAAGGAACGCTGGACATGCTGGTGCTCAAAGCCTTGTCGCTGGGGCCGATGCACGGCTATGGCATTGGCCAGCGCATCCAGCAAATGGCGGAAGACATGCTTCAGGTGGAAGAAGGCACGCTCTATCCTGCACTCTATCGCATAGAAGAACGCGACTGGATTGAGAGCGAGTGGGGAGTTTCTGAGAACAATCGCCGGGCGCGTTTTTATACCCTCACGCGCTCCGGCCGGAAACAGCTTGCAGCCGAAGAAGCCCAATGGCAACACCTTTCACTGGCCATCAACAAGGTAATGCAGGCAACGTAAGAGGTACGCAATGGCCGCAATCAAGTGGTTAGTACGCCGTCTTCAATCTCTTGCCCATTCGGGACGCGTGCACAACGAGATCGCAGAAGAGCTCTCCTTTCACATTCAGCGGCGCACAGAAGACAATCTCCGGCGAGGCATGAGTCCCGAACAGGCCCGGCAAGAGGCGCAGCAGCGGTTTGGCCATCTCACCCAAATCCAGGAGCAAGGATACGAGGTTCGTGGCGGCGGCTGGCTGGAAAAATTTCTACAGGACGTTTCTTACGGCGCTCGCATTCTGCGGCGCAACCCGCTATTCACGCTGACCGCCGTAGTTACGCTGGCCCTCGGGATTGGGGTCAACACCGCGCTGTTCGCGGTTCTGGAAAGCGTTCTGTTACGGCCGCTGCCATATCACGACCCTGAAAAGCTGTTCATGATGCGGGAAAAATCCGGTCCTGATGTCATCGCGTCGCGCGTTTCCGGCCCGGATTTCGATGATATCCATGACCAGAACCGCTCCTTCGACAGAGTCGCCGAGGTACTTCCATATTTCACGTACACCATGACGAGCGAAGGCGATCCGAGAAACGTAAAGTGTACGGGGATCAGCCATGACTTTTTCCCGATGCTTGGAATACGGCCTCTTATGGGAAGGCTGTATACCCCGGAGGAATACCACATTGATGGCGGCAACGTTGTCATCTCGGAGCGTTTCTGGAGAAAAAATCTCGGCAGCGATCCGCACGTGATCGGGCGCGTACTGACGATGGGAGGCGAACCGTTGCCGGTGATTGGCGTGATGCCTGATCTGCCTGACTTCCTCCCTGAGACTGAAGTCTGGGCCAAAGTCGTGCCGGAATTGGAGTTCATGCACTGGCGCCAGAATAAATTTCTCACCGTCGTTGGCCGACTCAAGAATGGCGTGAGCCGCCAGCAGGCAGAGCTGGAATCAACTACCATCCTGCGGCGCGCATCTGGCCAGCCTTCTGAACTCGCAGTGAGCCTGTTGCCCCTGAAGGACGAACTCATAGGGAACGTAAGTACGCAACTGAAATTCGCCATGGGCTGCGTGCTTGTAGTGCTGCTGATCACCTGCGTCAACATGATGGGCCTGCTCCTGGCGCGGGCATCCGAACGTGGCGCGGAAGTGGCGATGCGGTTAAGCCTCGGCGCCAGTTCACTTCGTATTCTTCGGCAATTCGTAACGGAAAACCTGTTGCTGATAAGCCTTGGGTCCGGGGCCGGGCTGGGGCTTGCGGCGTTACTGGTTCGCATGGTCAGGACCCTGAATCCAACCAATCTACCGCGAACCACGAACATTCATATTGACGCCACGGTTCTGGCGCTCACTCTTCTGGTCACCTTTGTCTTGAGTCTTTTGTTGGCTTGGGGGCCTGCCACTTTGATGAGCCGGCTCAATATGCACGCCGCGCTGAAGACCGGGCGCGCAGCAGTGGGGCGGCCACGGGCGTTTCGCCTCCTGGTGGTGTCAGAGATGGGCTGTGCCGTTTTGCTGCTGGTTGTCGCCGGCCTTCTACTCCGCAGCTTGTGGCTGGTGCAGCACGTTGACCCTGGCTTTGCAGCAGATCACATGCTCACGACGTACCTGCGTACAAACTTCTACTCGGCTGAAGGCGGCCCATTTTATGACGGATTGCTTGAGCGCCTTGCCCAGACACCAGGCGCAAAAGATGAAGCAGTCGCTGACTGCCTGCCAGCATTCAAGGCGTCGACGGCGCAGCTCGAATTTCATGATCGGCCAAACGACCCGGCCAAGCCGGTCTTGGTTGATGGCTGCTGGGTCAGCCCAACTTTCTTCACCACCATGGGAACTCGCATGCAGCGTGGACGTCTTTTTTCTGACCAGGACGTGGCCTCCGCGCCTGCAGTGGTGATTGTGAATGAAGCCATGGCGCGCGAGTATTGGCCGGGAGAGAATCCTCTCGGCAAACGCATTGCCGTGGGTTACACGGGCCCAGGCCGCAGAAGTACGGGCGCCGCAAGGTTTCGAGAAGTGGTTGGTGTAGTTGGTGATATGAAACTGCACACCCTCGAGGTACCGGCAAGCCCGGCACTCTATTTGCCCTTTCATCAGGACGAAACCAATCATGTGTTTGCGGGAATGAATCTTTTCGTGCGCACGACCGGCCCTCCGGTATTGCTGGCGGATACGATACGAAAACAGATTCGTACTTACCATCCCGACCAGACCCTGGGAAACATGGCGACCATGGATGACGTGCTTTCGGCAGGTTTTTCACCGCGACGCCTGATCGTTATTCTTCTCGGATCGTTTGCCGCGCTGGCTCTTGTGCTTGTCGCAGTTGGACTTTATGGGATGATCGCATTTTCAGTAAGCCAGCGGACGCGAGAAATAGGCCTACGCATAGCTCTCGGCGCCACGCGGGTTAACCTGCTTGGAATGGTCGTGCAGGAAGGGCTGGTACTTGCCGGCACGGGCGTTGCGATTGGCATCGCCTTGTCTGTGATCTGTACCCGCGTCATGGCCGGCATGTTATTCGGGACCAGCGCACTTGATCCACTCATTCTGGCTTCGTCCGCGGCTATGTTAATCGCCGTCGCCGCAACAGCGTCGTTCGTGCCAGCGTGCAAGGCGGCTTACGTTGATCCAATCGAGGCGTTGAAGGCGGAATAGAAGCCACCTGCAAGACGCAGGCTCGTTACCCTCTCGCATCCTTGTTGGCCTGAGAGTCATTTACCATAGGAGGTGAGACTTTCAGACCTCTATGGTGACAATCCAGGACATTGAACAGGCACGGGCACTGCTCCATGGCATTGCCGTACGGACGCCGCTGGTAGCGGCGGAATTGCCCATTGAGCGGCGCTTTTTTGTGAAGCCGGAGAACCTTCAACCCATCGGCTCATTCAAGCTGCGTGGCGGTTACAACAAGATTTCGTCACTCACGCCGGAAGAGCGTGAGCGCGGCGTGGTGGCGCATTCCAGCGGCAACCACGCGCAAGGCGTGGCGTTTGCGGCGCGCGCGCTGGGAGTGAAAGCCACCATTGTGATGCCCAGTAACGCGCCCAAGGTGAAGCTGGATGCCACGCGTAACCTGGGCGCCGAGATCGTGATGGTTGGTCCGGCCAGCGCCGAGCGCATCCAGAAAGCTGAGGAACTGGAGAAGGAGCGCCACCTGATCCCGGTGCCTCCCTACAATGACGAAAAGATCATCGCCGGCCAGGGAACGATTGGTCTGGAGATCATGGACGAGATGCCCTTCCCCGATGTGGTGCTGGTACCAGTCGGTGGAGGAGGATTGCTCAGCGGCATCGCGGTGGCGATCAAGGCGATCAACTCACGGGTGAAGGTGATCGGCGTGGAGCCGGAGTTCGTGGACGACGCCACTCGGAGTTTCAAGACCGGTACGATACAAACGGTGGATGGAGCCCAGGCCGCCAGGACAATTGCTGATGGATTGCGGTCTGTGGGGTTGGGGCCGATCAATTTCGAACACATCATGAAGTATGTTGACGGCTTTATCACCGTGACCGAAGACGAGATCAAGAAAGCCATGCGCCAGTTATTGTTTTCCGCGCGCATTCTGGCTGAACCCAGCGGCGCTGTGACCACCGCCGCAGCCATGTTTCATAACGCCGAACTGGAAGGTTCAGGACCGGTTATCGCCGTGGTAAGCGGGGGAAATGTGGAGCCCAAGCTCTTCATGGACATTCTTCAGGGTACTATCTAAGCAGCCATGAAATGGTCCCATATCGCTCTGATGATGTCCCTCACCACCGCTTTAGTGGCGGGTGCGTCCGCCCAGCAAAAGGAACGCGCCACCCTGATCCGCGAAGGCTCACTCGTCAGCGGGCCTGACGGCGGGTCGACTCAGATTGCACCTCTTCCGCGTGGAAGTGACCTGACCGTGACCGAACGAAGTGGCCCGCCGGATAGCCAGTGGTTCAAGGTCACCGTGGCTGGAAGCCAGGGCCAGCCTGCGCGCGAAGGCTGGGTACAAAGCCCGGCGCTGATCAACGCGTCCGCCCAGAACGCAGAAGAAATTGTTTACGGTGAGGCCGTGGACTCCGAACACGAAGCGGAGAAGTCCAATGGACGTCGCAGTGCCGCAAATGATGCCGCAAGACTCTATCGCTGGACTGCCGAAACATTTACCGGCACTCCCTTGGCGGGAGAAGCGTTGTGGCGCACGGCGGACATCGATTGGCAGATTGCGCGGGCCCGGGGACGAACGCCGATTGATGAATCCGGGATGAAGGAAGTCATCGCCAAATATCCGAATACCAAGTGGTCCGACCTTGCAGCGTACGAAATGATTGAAAATCAGCTTTGCGCTGATCGCACAGCTCAAGCCGCCTGCGCCGAGAAGAACGCCGCCATCTATGAGCAGTATGCCCGGCAACATCCGCAGGCAGCCAAGGCGCCCGAAGCAATGTTCAACGCAGCGCAACAAGCCGGGCTGCTGGCGGACATTTACCGCGTACGTGCAGACAAAGATCGCAGCGCAGCGGCCAGGAAAAAAGCACTTGCTCTGGCGCAGGAACTGGCGGATGGAAATACCACGGAGTGGAAAACGCGCGGCGTGGACCTCCAGTACAAACTCCAGCAGAACATTCCTTTATATGGCCTGGAACAGGAGCAGACGGAGCAGTAAGCGGCGTTTAATTTTGCGCAACAGATTGAGGCGATCATGATGAGAATGAAAACGATCATCGGCGTTGTGGGAATGCTGTTCATGGTCGGAGTTTGCCTGGCCGCCGACAAGGAGCATGGCACTCTGGTGCAGGAATCGCCGATCTTCGTCTCGCCTGACGTGAGGGCATCCCGCGTGGGAACCGCCACCCGCGGACTGGACACTTTTCTGATGGAGCGGTCCACCATTGAAGGCAAACCATGGGCGCACGTGCTGGTGACTATTCAGGAAGGCCTGGTTTACCCCAAGCAGGTGAGCGGATGGGTGGATGGACGTTTTGTGATCACTACGTCTGTACCCAACGGAGACCAGATTATTTTTGGCGAAGCGCAGGATTCTGAGCGTGCGTCAGAAGATCGCGGCGGGCGCAAGAACGCGGGCCAGGATGCAGCACGGCTTTACTACCGCCTGTATGAATACTTTCCCACGTCGCCACTGGCGGCAGAGGCGCTGTGGCATGCGGCTGACCTGCGCTGGCAACTGGAGAAATCCGGCGTTTTTGCCCGGCCATCCGCGCTGGAGATGAGTCCGGATGCACGCAGCACTATCGACGATACGTTCATCAAGGAACTGGAAAAGAAGTATCCGCACACCAGGTGGTCTGATCTGGGAGCATACGATCTGCTCGACAACAAGATCTGCGGTCGCTGGAAGGGCGAGACCAGGTGTCCGGAAAAAGAGTCAGAGTTGTACGAGCACTATGCGCACGAGCATCCGCAATCTCCCAAGGCGGCAGAAGCGCTTTACAACGCCGCGTGGCGGCAGGCAGCACTGGTGGATATGTATAAAGAACAGCATCAAGGCGACAAAGCGGAGAAGGCGAAGCGCAAGGCCATTGAAATTGCCCAGGAAATCTCAGGTAAATATCCGGATGGCGACTGGAAGCCGCGTGCCGCACAATTGATGTACGTTCTGCAAAAGGGGCTGCCGACGTACACTGGCGAGAAATCCAGCCGCTAACCGTTATCAAGATCGCCATTCTGAGTAACATCTTTTGCAACACTACTTTTTGCAACACCATTTTTTTCAAGACCACCGGGGGAAGCGTTGAACGAATATCTGCTGTCAGTTGTGCTGGGCATTGTTGAAGGACTCACTGAATTTCTTCCGGTGAGTTCCACGGCCCATTTGCGGATCTGTGAAAAGCTGCTTGGGCTGCACCTGGACGATCCATACTGGAAGATGTATTCCATCGTGATCCAACTGGGCGCCATTCTGTGCCTGCCCATTTATTTCCGTTCTCGCATTGCCAAGTTCATCAGCAACTTCCCCAAGGGTGAACGCGGCGACCGGACCGCAGCCAACCATCCGTTGACGCTGGTGATGATTGCGTTTGTCTGCACGGCGATTCCGGCGTTTCTGCTGACCAAGCTTATCGGCAAGCATCTGGAAAGCCTGTTCATCATGGGCTGGTCGCTGTTGCTGGGCGGGATAGTCATGTGGATTGTGGATTCGCTGTATGGATCCACACGAACGATTGGCCGCCACGCGACAGAGCGCGTAGAAGAAATGTCAGTGCCACAAGCCGTTTGGATTGGCCTCTGCCAGAATTTATCCGCGATTTTCCCGGGAACCTCGCGCTCCATGTCCACGATTGCAGCCGGACAGCTTGCGGGAATGTCGCGCACATCGGCGCTGGAGTTTTCGTTCTTCCTCTCAATACCGACGATGATTGCGGCAACGGGCTACGATGTGCTACGGACGCTTCACCCCAAGCACGGCGCAGCCCCTCTGGGCAGCATGCCTGCTGATTCACATCAATGGGTGGTGCTGTTAATCGGCTTTGTGGTGTCATTCATCGTGGCGCTGGGCGTGGTGTCATGGTTCATGAACTGGGTGCGGCAACGCGGGTTCACCCCGTTTGCCATCTATCGAATCATTGTGGGAATTGCGGTGCTGGTCTGGGCCTTCAAAGGATAGTTGACGCAGGCATAAAAGAAACATGCCAACCATCAAGGTCAACAATACCGAAATTTTCTACGAAGAAGCCGGCAGCGGACCTGAAACAATCGTGTTTGCCCACGGATTGTTGATGGACCACACGATGTTCGCGGCGCAATCGGCCGCGTTTTCATCCGGCTATCGGGTGATCGCTTACGATCATCGCGGGCAAGGTAATTCCGCTGAAGCAGCAACCGGCTATGACATGGACAATGTTGCGGAGGATGCCGCAGCGCTGATCACGGCCCTGAAAGCGTCGCCATGCCATTTTGCCGGACTCTCAATGGGCGGCTTTGTGGGCATGCGATTGGCGGCGCGACGTCCTGAACTACTGCGCACACTTACCTTGATGAATACTGGCGCCGGGCGCGAGCCACTATCGGGCCGCATACGCTACAACTTTCTGGCCCAACTTGTGAAGCTGGTGGGCACGCGTCCGTTCGTTTCGATCGCGGTGAAAGAGTTGTTTGGAAAATCAACGCGCGCTTCGAGCAATCCTGCCACCCAGACCATGCTCAGTGAGTGGACGGAAAAACTGGCTTCAAGACCGAAGAATGTCGCCAAGGCGTTGCTGGGCGTAATGAACCGGCCGGAGTTTTCGAAAGCGGAGTTGGCGAAAATCCAGTGCCCCACGCTCATTATCTCCGGAGAAGACGATGGCGCTCAGCCGCCCGTGCTCTCAGAACGCATGGCACAGAGCATTCCGAATGCGCGGACTGTGCGCATTCCTGCCTGTGGGCATTCCAGTTCGTTGGAACAGCCTGACGCCGTCACGCAGGCGATGGAGAAGCTGTTCCTCGCCGTGAATTAGTGGGTTTTGCCTTTGATCTGCGTTTAACAGCGTTCATCTGCGGCCAATCTCCTGTCTTTCTCCGTATCTTATCCGGTTCTCTCATTCCAGAACTGAGGCTATAATTTCACACATGAAACCAACTCCGCTCCAACGCTCTCTTTCCCTGGGCCTCATCACCGTTTTCCTGGCTTCGCAAGTCTGGGCCACATGTGGAGGCGGCGGTGGCGGAGGAATGGGCGGAATGTCCGGAGGTGGCGGCGGCGCAGCGCAGCAGGTTTACATGGTGCCATGGAAAGTAGTGAAGGCTGAAGACGGCGCGCTGAAGCAGGGTTTGGCGGTTTACTGGATCCCGACGGGCCCGGATGAAGTGAGCAAGTCCAGCCTGCGGGAATCGCGCACACTGCAGATGTATTCGCAACAGTGCGTGAACATGGGGCTGGTGGATCCGCGTTCTCCCATCGGACAGAAATATGTTCCAGACGGCAAATTACCAGCAGTTGTGATGGTGCAGCCGGATGGAACGGTGATCGGCAAACTTGATTCCAAAGACGGCAAGCTGCGTGTGGGCGACCTGGAAAAACTGGTCGATGCACAGATGAAGAAGATTGAGGATGCGCTCAAGGAAAAGATGGAGAGCGCGAAGGGTAAGGCCAAAGCCGGTGACAACAACGGCGCCATTGCCGAATATCGCTCTGTTTACGAACAGAAGTGCCTCTTCCCTAAGCGCGCCAAAGATGCACAAAAGGAATTGAAGAAGCTGGGCGTGGAAGTGGCTGAGGTCCCGGCCGCTCCTGACTTTGACCGGGCCGTCACCACGAACATTGAAAAGACGTTGCGGGCTGGGCTGAAAGCTGAAGATGCCGCACGCTTCACGGACGCGGAGCGCCTCTACAAAGCGGCCCATGATGTTGATCCCGCTGATCCCACGCCTCTGCGCTTCCTGGGTGAGCTCTACCGCCATCATATTGGTGACTGGGCAAAGGCCCGCGAGGTTTTCGAAGCCATCCTGGCGATGCCTGCTGATCCCATGTCACGCGCCGTCGCGTTGCACGGACTGGGCAAGATGACTATTCATGAAGGCGACTTCAAGAAAGGTCTGGGCCTGATGGAAGCCTCCGTAAACGAGTATCCGCTGGCGCTTGCTTACCGCAACCTGGCTGTTTATTGGAACAGCGAAGGCGATAGGGCCAAAGCCGACCACTACACGCAGGAAGCACTGAAGCTGGATCCCAAGGAACCTTACAACCTGATCTTTGCCGCGGCATTTATGGCCGGCAACGGACACGCGGAAGAAGCCCTGAAGATCGCGCGTGAAAATGAAAAGCTGCTGCCGGCCTCCTACAACCTGGCTGCAATCTACGCACAGGCCGGACAAAAACAGAAAGCGCTGGATCTGCTGAAACGCCATTTCTTTACTTATGAACGCTACGAAGCCGTTCGTACGAAGGAAATGATGGAAGCACGCGTGGACGCTGTTTTCGCTTCATTGATCCAGGATAAGGATTTCCTGGCCTTAACCAGCGGAGCGGATGGCAGGCTGCCGATGCCCATGAGTCCAAACGCCAAACCGGCCGGAAATTAGCACAACGGAGGCGCAGAAGTGAAGACCAGAAAATTCGTTCTTCATGCTGCGCCTTTATTTCTGTTGCTGGTACTTGGAACAGAGACTCCAGCATGCACTTGGACGCGAGGTTACTTTCACCAAGTCACTCGTTTGAACGGTCGAGTGGTGGGACGATCGCTGGGTTCCTTTCAGTTTCAATGGTTGCGACGCATGTATTCCGTGGGCAATGCTGAGCTTCTCATCTACAACTACAACCAGCCTTCCACATGGCACTCCAAAGCTCTTGCAATATCGGTAACCCGCACCAATTCTGTGGGTGAGTTCGAATTCAAAGGCGTCCAGGAAGGCCACTACCTTCTTGTAATCGATGGCGGAAGGATCCATGATGCCTTTGACGTAGAGATAACTTCGAAAGCTAAGCCAACGAAGTTAATTTTGATTGATATCTCGCCATCTCACCCGGACTGCACCGGCGGGCACGAAATTGAGATCACTTCCCAAAATTAACGTTCCGACACTGAATAATGAGCCAATGGACACAATTTTAAGCTCGGGATATCGCTGCTAAGCCCTTTGTTTATAATGAACTAAGTCCTGTTCATTTGGTAATTAGTAAATCTAATCTCTCTCTAATTTACCTGTAAGAAAACGACGCGATACTCTCTTTGCGTCCGGTGGTGGGCAATCAGCCGGACAATCTCAGTCGAGTTGACGTAACGCGGAGGAGTTTTCATGTTTGAAGGCATCATGCAACCCATGCACCTGGTGGTTATTCTGGTCATCGCTCTCATGTTCTTCGGCCCTTCTAAATTGGCCGGTTTGGGCAAAGGCCTTGGCGATGGCATTCGCCAGTTCAAAGACGCGGTGAAGGACGAAACTCCCGCGAACGGCGAACAGAAAAGCTAGTCAGGCAATAAAAATTTTCCAGGCGCCCTCCCCTTTTAAACCCGCACGAAACGGTGGTTCCCGACCTTGACCCTCGGGAACCACTTAGTTTTTTTGAAAAAAACCGCCAAGAGCGGGTGCAGCCAAAGGTCTCGCGAAGAGTCTCAGGCTTTAGGTGCAGGCCCGGGCTGCTCTGGATACTCGAACACACCTTTCCCGGTTTTCCGGCCGAGCCGCCCTTCCTTTACATACTGGATCAGCAGCGGCGCAGGACGGAATTTTTCACCCAGCGATCTGTGCAGATATTCAAGGATATGCAATCGTGTATCCAGGCCAACCAGATCCACCATCTCAAAGGGACCCATGGGATGATTTAATCCCAGCTTCACGGCCTTATCGATATCGGCGGCTGAAGCGATTCCCTCCTCCAGCATGTAGAACGCTTCATTGCCGATCATGGCGTTGATGCGGCTGGTGATGAAGCCCGGCGCTTCCTTAATCACCACCACTTCCTTGCCCATGCGACGGCCAACTTCCACGCCGGCAGCAATGGTTTCATCGTCTGTTTCCAGTGCGCGCACCACTTCCAGTAGCTTCATCTTGTGGACTGGATTGAAGAAGTGCATGCCAAGAATCTTACGTGGACGATACGTGACGGATGCCATCTCCGTAACGCTGAGAGACGATGTGTTGGAAGCGAGAATGGTATGCGGGCGGCAGATTTTGTCGAGTAAGGTGAAGATTTCAATCTTCGACTCCATCTCCTCAGGCACAGCTTCAATCACCAGGTCAGCTTCGCGTGCAGCTTCATCAACCGTGGAAGCATATTCCATGCGACTGAGCGCAGCATCCGCGTCAGCCTTGGAAACCTTGCCCAGTTCAATGGCTTTATCCAGATTGCTGCGAATCTCGTCTTCGGCACGACGCAGGCTGGCTGGAAGAATATCTTCCAGGATCGTTCGATAGCCGCCCAAAGCAGAGACATGGGCAATACCGCGACCCATGATACCGGCGCCGATCACAGCAATTGTCTTCACATTTAAAGCATTAGTCTCAACCCTGGGCTGGATCCCCGCCATGGCGTTCTAGCTTTTCTCCAGGGCTTCCAGGATCACAAGATAGTTGGGATCGGCTTTGCGCATGTAATCACCCAGGCGCTTTTTCTCTTCCACGCTCATCCCGGACACGCCAGCCTGTATGCGGCGCAGAGTGGCAGCAATGTCATCCACAAAGTTCATCATGCGAATCAGTTCACCAGTAACAACCATGCTTTTTCTTGCTCCTTGTACCAATCTTTTATTCTCAGCTTTCCCGGCAGTTTAGTAAAGCCGCGCCCAGGACAACAAGATTCGTCCGTCTGGCGCGCGCTGCACAATTTGCATCCAAATGTCAGGGGAAAGGCCTGTCTTGCCGGCCGCCCTTCTGTTCCCAATTATGCGATCGAATCCGGCTCTTATTATTCCCGAAAGCAGCGGCATCTCGGAATGCATGGACCGTCTGGCGGCCCAGAAACGTGGCGTCCGTCCGCTTTCCAGCTACCGGTTCCAGTTCAACGCTGAGTTCACGTTTGTGCAGGCCAAGCGGCTGGTTGGATATCTCCACGCCCTGGGCGTTTCTCATCTCTATTCGTCGCCGATTCTGAAAGCGCGCCAGGGCAGTCAGCACGGATATGACATCACTGACCACAATCAACTTAACCCGGAGTTGGGCAGCTATGAGGAGTTCACAGAGCTGGTCAATGAGCTGCGCAATTACGGCATGGGACAGGTGCTTGACATTGTGCCCAACCACATGGGCATTGGCTTTGGAGCCAATCCCTGGTGGAAAGACGTTCTGGCCAACGGACGCGCTTCTGAGTTCGCCGAATTCTTTGATCTCGACTGGTATCCGCTTAAACCTGAGCTGCGTGACAAACTGCTGATTCCCATTCTGGGCGACCAATATGGCGCCGAACTCGAGAAGGGTTACATCAAGCTGCTGCTTGATAGTGACGGCTTCAATGTTGCTTACTATGACAAGATTTTGCCCGTCGACCCGCAAACAGTCCCCATCATTTTTGATTCCGTAAGCAGTGAGATTCATGACCCGGAATTGCGCAGCGTGTTGAGTGGTCTGCGCAATCTCCCCCAGCACAGCGCAACTGATGGGGATCACGTTCGCCAGCGGCGAAGGACGATTCAACCCATGATGGCTGCTTTGCAGAGCCTGATCACTAGCTCGGCCGCAGTGCGAGAGTTGGCGGAAAAGGCCGTGAACAACTGCAATGGACGGCCGGGCGATCCACGCAGCTTTGACTGTCTGCACCGCCTGCTGGAATCACAAGTCTATCGTTTGTCTCATTGGCGTGTGTCCGGCGAGGAAATCAACTATCGCAGATTTTTTGACATCAATGACCTGATTGGCCTCCGCATGGAAAATCCGCGCGTCTTTGCCGCCACTCATCAGCTTCTGCGTCATCTGCTTGCGGAAGACCTGATCCAGGGTGTGCGCATTGATCATTGTGACGGTCTGCTCAATCCACGACAATATCTTATTCGTCTGCAAATGTTGTTTGCGGCCAGCCAGTGTATTGGCGCAACGCCAAAACCGCCACTCGCCGAAAACGGCATTGAAGCCGATGTGCAACAGGTGTTTGGACAGCATGATTGGATGAAAGATCGTCCTCCGCTGTATACGGTGGTTGAGAAAATTCTTGAGCCCGGCGAAGACCTTCCCACGGAATGGCCCATTGACGGCACCTCTGGATATGACTTCACCATGCTGGTCAACGGAATCTTTATTGATCGCCGTAATGAGCGGGCATTCACCAATCTGTTCAGCCGCTTTACCGGCACTTCCTTTGACGTAGACACACTCATCTACAGCAACAAGAAGCTCATCATGGGCTCGTCACTGGCCAGCGAAGTCAACGTTCTTGCCCACATGCTGGACGCTATCTCCGCCACAGATCGTTACGCCCGCGACTTTACCCGCAAGTCATTGCGCGATGTGATCCGCGAGACCATCGCCTGCTTCCCGGTCTATCGCACATATATTGACGAACGCGGCGAGATGACCGATCGCGACCGCACACATATCAACGATGCCATTGCCCGCGCCAAGCGCCGCAATCCGGACAAGGCTCCCGCGAGCTTTGATTTCCTGCGCGACATCCTTCTGCTCAAGAACCGTGACAGTGATCGCGAGACCGACCACTATCGCAGCAAGCTGTATTTCACACTGAAGTTCCAGCAACTCAGCGGACCTGTGATGGCCAAAGGCCTGGAAGACACCGCGTGTTACGTCTACAACCGCTTTATCGCCGTGAATGAGGTTGGCGGCTCGCCCAAACAATTCGGCGTAACCGTTGAGGAATTCCATCAGGCCAACCAGAAGCGCGCAGAGTGCTGGCCCTTCTCCATGCTCGCTACTTCAACCCATGACACCAAGCGGAGTGAAGATGTTCGCGCCCGGCTGGACGTGATATCCGAGCTACCAAAAACCTGGTCTGCGCAGGTGTTGAGATGGCGCAAGATAAACCGCAGCCGCAAACGACTTCTGGCTGATGGCCGCAATGTCCCTGATCTCAACGAAGAATACATGCTTTATCAAACCCTGGTTGGTTCATGGCCGTATGAACTGCTGGATACCAACGCACAGGAAAATGGCGCGCGCCATGAATACACTGAGCGCATTAAGCAATACATGACCAAGGCCGTGCATGAAGCCAAGGTCAACCTGAGCTGGATCAACGATGATCCGGTTTATGTGGAAGCCTTGCAGCAATTTGTGGAGAAAATTCTTTCTCCTGGAACGCGCGGCCGGCCCAATACTTTTCTCGAACAGATTCAGGCATTCCTGCCTGCAATTAATTTATTTGGCGCCATCAACTCGTTGGCCCAGCGGCTGCTTATGATCACAGCTCCGGGTAATCCCGATATTTATCGCGGCACGGAACTGTGGGACTTCAGCCTGGTTGATCCTGACAATCGCCGGCCCGTCGATTATGACCTGCGTGAACGAATGCTTTCAGAGCTTGACCGTCGCGCTGAAGGCAATAACCTGCCGGAGCTTTGCGCAGACCTGGTAAAAAACTATCAGGACGGCCGCATCAAGCTATGGACTACCGCGCTGGCCTTGAGACTGCGCCGCGACCATCGCGAGCTTTTCCATTCCGGCCACTACACTCCGTTGCAGGCGCAAGGCACAAAGCGCGACCATCTGGTTGCTTTCGCTCGCGAACGGGCGAACGAAGTTGCGATCATCGCCGTTCCTCGTCTCGGTTACGCGCTTGCAAAAGGACAACTGCAACCGCCAACAGGAGAAATATGGGAAAACACTGAACTTCCAGTTACAGGCGGCACGCCGGAATTCCTGTATAACGTCTTCACCGGCGTAAAAATCAGGATCACGCCAAACCGAACCTTGCTAGGCCGCGAACTCTTCCAGCATTTCCCTGTGGCTTTGCTGATCGGCGGCTGAGGTATTCGGGAAGCGATCGCTTACGGTTGAGACGGCCGCGAGCTTCCTGGCCAGCTCTTTGGTCAACATACCGGGACTAAAGCGCCATCCCCAGTTGCCATCACTTTGCGAGGGCGTATTCATGCGTGCTTCACTGCCGAGCCCCAGCACATCTTGCAATGGCACAATCGCCAACTTGGACACGGATGCAAAAGCTCCGCGTATGAACGCCCAATGCATACCGTCCGACGGTTCGCCAAAATATTCCAGCGCATGCTGCTTTACTTCGCGACCGGCCGTCTTCCACCAGCCAGGCGTCGTGTCATTATCGTGCGTTCCGGTGTACATCACAGAATTGGCATCGCATTTATGCGGGAGATAGATATGTGCTCCCGGATCGCCAAAACCAAATTGCAGCACTTTCATTCCGGGAACGCCCAGACGCTCGCGCAAAGCGTTCACCTCAGGCGTAATCAGGCCGAGATCTTCGGCAATAAAAGGCAAATCGCCCAGCCGTTCCTTCAATACGCGAAACAAATCGTCTTCAGGACCTTTCACCCAGCGCCCGTGAACGGCCGTGGGTTCTGATGCGGGAATTTCCCAGTAACTTTCAAATCCACGGAAGTGGTCCAGGCGAAGAATGTCACAGCATTGCAGGGCCCACGTAATGCGGTGGACCCACCAGTCATAGTTCTGTTCCTTGCAGGATTCCCAGCGATACAACGGATTGCCCCACCGCTGGCCCGTGGAACTGAAAGCATCCGGCGGAACGCCGGCTACAAACGTGGGCGCAAGATTTTCATTCAGATAAAAAATATGACGATTGCGCCAGACATCCGCACTGTCATAGCTGACAAAGATGGCCACGTCCCCAACGATCTTGATGCCACGCTGCTGGCAGTATTGCCGCAACGCGCGCCACTGCTCAAAGAAAGCAAACTGGATGGCACGTTCCACCTCCAGGTCAGACTGATGTTTAGTACCAAATTCATGCAGCGCCTGCGCATCACGGTGCGCCAGTCCCGGCATCCATGAACTCCAGGTGGCTCCTGCATGCTGCTGGCGCATCACGTCAAAGAGAATAAAGTCTTCCAGCCACCAGGCTTGTTCTTTTTTGAAGGTTTCAAAGCGTTGCCGGTCACCGGCGCGGCCTTCCAGAAAATTTTGCGCTGCTTCCCTCAGTAGCGGCAACTTAGTGGCGATCACATGCTCAAAGTCGACTTTGGCTTTGGGAGCAGCCAATGCTTTGAGCTTGTCTTTGCCAATCCAGCCGCGCTCCGCGAGCCGTTCCAGACTGATTAAAAGCGGATTTCCGGCAAAGGCGGAAATCGCCGAATACGGCGAGTTCCCCAGACCAGGAGGTGACAGGGGTAAAACCTGCCAGAGTCCTAGGCGTGCATGGAAGAGAAAATCGGCGAAGGCATATGCCTCCGTACCGAGGTCTCCTATGCCGCCCAGGGACGGCAATGAAGTTGGATGAAGAAGAATTCCCGCGGATCGCTCAAACGGCATACTTCCTTTTGATGCAGATTAACCGCGGCCTTTGGACAAGTTGTTCATTTCGGCCTGGTTGATCTTCACTTTCCCTTCCTTTTCCATACGGGTTCCCAGACCGCTTAAATATAATTCTAAAGCCTGCTCACGCTTTTTCTGTGCCAGCTGGTCGCGCAACTCATCACGGTCCCTGGCAAACGTGGGATCAGACAATGAAGGCTCCACGCGGTCCAGGACTTCCACCACGGCGCCCTTGAGGCCAACGTTGAGCGGTCCGCTGATCTCGCCCTTCTTCAGGTTGAAGGCCGCGCTGAGCGGTCCAGCCATATTCCCGACGTCCGGCACGCTGCCCTGGCGATCCACTATTTCGCTGGTCCCAAGCTTGGCGCCCGCTTCCTTCGCGGCCTTGGCCAGATCATGTTCAGAGTGTGCGCGGTCAGCCAGTTCCTGTATCTTGCGGCGGAAGAGCTCATTGCCGCGTTCGTTCTTGAAGTCTGTGGTCACCTTGTCCTTGATTTCGTCCAAAGACGGTGTGCGCGCAGGCTCAACCTTGGTCACTTCAAAAACCGCAAATCCCTGCGGATAGCGTGCTACCTGCGGGCCGGACTTCTCCGTGCTGCCAAAGATTGACGTCATGACCTCCGGTGCCACGCCAACACCAGGCAAAGCATCATTCCGGCGAACCGGATTGCTCTGCACCACCTGCGCTCCATACTTGGCAGCAGCCTTGTCCAGGCTTTGCTTGATGGCTATGTCCTGCGCATCATTGGCATTCTTGCTCAGGGCGGCGCTGACTTTTTGCGCTTTAATGACTGGTTCAATTTCAGCCTTCACTTCGCTCACCGGCCTGGTCTTGGCCGCTTCCTTTTCTTCCAACTGAATGATGTGGAAGCCGAAGGGAGTCTGGACCACGTCACTGACTTGTCCGGGAGAAAGAGCGAACGCCGCTTTATCGAATTCCGCCACCATGGTGCCGTGCGTAAACCACCCCAACTCACCACCGCGACCTTCACCCTTGGCGTCCTTGTTGCCCGGGTCTTGTGAGAACTTGTTGGCTAGCTCGGCAAAATTTGCGCCCGGCGCTTTTGCCTGCTTCAGAATGTCCTGGGCCTTACCTTTGGCATCGTCCACTGCCTTCTGGTCGACTTTGCCGTCCGCTCCCGGCTTGGGCATGGTGATCAGAATGTGGCGCGCGCGAACACGTTCCGGAAGCTGGTACTGCTGGGCATTCTGTGCGTAATAGCGCTGCACATCGCTGGCATCCACGGTAACGGCGCTCTCAGCGCTCTTGTCCGTCATCTGGAAGTAACGCACCTGCCGCTTCTCCGGAATGGTATTGGCGTAGCGCTGCTTGTTGGCGCCAAAGTACGCAGCCAGCTCTGCATCATTCGGTTTAATCGTCTTGCTGATGTCGTCAAGACTGATCACCGCATACTGGAACTTTACTTTCAGGTTCTTGTCCTTGTACGCCTGCTCAATTTCCGCAGGTGAAACGGCGGCACTCGCCGTAACCGCGCTATAGAACTTGCGGGTCAGCATGTTTTCCCGCGTGGACTTTTCAAACTCTTCCACGGTGGTGCCGTTTTCCTTCAACAGCTCTTCATATTTATCCTGGCCAATCCACTGGCCGTTCGGGAAGAAGTATTGCTTGAGCTGGCCATTCTGCATCTCGTCCCGCAGTTCTTCATCCGTGACTTTCAGTCCCATCCGGGTGGCGGCGTATTTCACTTCCAGTCGCTGGACCATCTGTTTCACCACCTGGCCGGAGATGTATTGCGCATAGAAACCGGCCATTTCCGGCGAAACACGCTGCTGCTTCATCTGGCTCTGCACCGCACGGGTCACTTCGTCCACGCGGATGTCTTCACCCGCAACCGTGGCGACCACGCCACTGCGGTCGGCGCTTGCAGCCGTGCCGAAACCGGGAATCAGGTAAGTGACCATGCTGGCGCAAATCAGGAGTAGGAAGCCGCCAAGCAGATATTTGGCAGCTCGGTTATTGCTTTGCAGAAAACGGATCATGTTTGGGAACGCTCTCCAGAAGAATTATCGGGGACTGCAGCATTATATAAAAAAGCGTGCTATCTATGCTTTACGATTCCAGGCTGTTGTTTCGGGTGAATCACCTAGCTGTCCGTGGGCCGAATCGCCTTGCCGGCAAAATGCTATGCTGGCCCCAGTCTGATGCCTGAACTCAAAGCACCTCCGCAACATCGTTTCGCCCTGGCTGGCGCACTCTTTGCCGTGCTGCTTGGCGTTTTCTGGCTGATTGCGCGCTTGTTTCATGTTCAGGCACTGGACGCGTATCCCATTTCCACCATTCTGAGTTTTTCGCTGCTCTTTGCGCCCTACTGGTTTTTTGGCTTCGGCCTGGCTTCCGTCTGCCGCCAGGCCCTTGCCAATCCTGTATTGCGGATCGCCTGTGCTGCGTTTCTGGCGGTACCCTATTTCGTGCTGGCCATCCCTCGAGGCGACCTCAACTGGCCTCTCGCTCTTGCCCTCATTGCCATTTGCGTGCTCGTTGCCACAGCGCTTCATCTCTGGCCGGCGCCTTCCAACTGGGCTGACCTGATCGTCTTATTGTTTGTCGGTCTGCTAATTGACCTTGGCCTGCTCAACACTGCGTGGCCCTTTGCCGCACATGCGCCCCTTTGGCCCGCAGGCCTCGGCGGCTTCCCAAAAATGATGATGGCCAACGTGGCCCTCTACGGCTATCTGGTCATCAAGCCCATAGACGACATTGGCTATGATCTTGCCCCTAAACTTTCTGACCTCAAGACCGGACTGCGTGAGTTCCTCTTCTACATCCCGTTTGTTCTTCCGCTGGGATTCCTGATGGGCTTCCTGCACTGGCACGGAGGACAGGCCCACCCTTTGCAATTTCCCGGCGCGTGGATTTTTACGTTCTTCTTTGTTGCCCTCCCCGAGGAACTCTACTTCCGCGGCCTGGTCCAGAACCTGCTGGAGCGTCGTATGGGCCGCACCACTGCGCTCGTCGTTGCTTCCATCCTTTTCGGACTATCGCATTTCAATAAACGCACCACATTCTTTAACTGGCGATATGTGATTCTTGCCGCCATCGCCGGCTTCTTTTACGGTCGTGCCTGGCGCGAACGTAAGCGTCTCTTCGCCTCCTCTATCACTCATTCCACAGTCGATGCCGTATGGTCCATCTGGTTCCGCTAGCGGGATTAGCTAGCTGGAGCGGCCACACATAAATCCTTCTTTTACAAATCTTTACCCCGCTCTTACCGATTTTTTAACATCAACTGCCTCAGTTTAGGGTTCACTGGAATGAGCACTCACGTACATCTGGTAGCACCTTGGTGTTAAATCTTTGGACAGGTAACTATCTCGTCCATTGCTTGAATGTTTTCGTTACTCCATTCTTATTCGGCGACAATAGGTTTCTAGACGATGAGACTGACATCGGCCGCAAGATGCCATGTTGGCGCGAGACGAAAGATGAAAGGTCAACGAGGCACGAGTTGCAAGACGAAAGATAACCCTTTCATCGGCTCAACATCTCGACATGAATACGACAAACAGCAATCAAGGTGGAGAGCACCATTGGGATCAAGCAGCGCCACAAGGTCGGCACCATAGTTTCGGCTTTGCCACGGCATGGCTTGAATCCAGGGATGTACCAACACGCAATTTTCCAACTTCCTTGATCGGTCAGGTAACTCACTATGCAGGTATCTAAGCGTTTCGGTTTCGTGGCAGTAGCCACTTTGTTCCTTATGTTCGTTGCCGGATGCGGTGGCAATTCCAGCAGCACTCCCACTCCCACAGGCGGATTCACCAACGCAAATATCAACGGCGCATACGCCTTCTCCTTCTCCGGCAATGACGCGAATGGCTTCTTCGCCGTGGCCGGCACCCTCACCGCCAATGGCTCAGGCGCTATCAGTTCCGGCGTCATCGATATCAATCGCGCGGGCGGTCCATTAACCAACATTTCATTGACCGGAACATACAACACGCGTGCCGACGGCCGAGGCGTAGCCACACTCAATACAGCCGCCGGAACTTTCAACATCGTGTTTTCCATCGTGAATGCCAACCGTGTACTGATTACCCGCTTTGAAGCCTCCGCCAGCGGCAGCGGCTCCATGGATCTACAGAACTCCGGTGCCTTTTCCACCGCGGCTCTGGCTGGCCAGTTCGCTTTCAATCTTTCCGGCATCGATAACGTCGGAAATCCTTTTGCTACCGTTGGCTTTGTCGCCACCAATGCCGCCGGAACCGTCACCTCCGGTGTTAACGATTCCTCTGACGATGGCGCCATCCTGCAAGCCGCTCCCATTACCGCGGGCACAATCACCGTCGCGTCGAACGGTCGCGGTACAGCCAACCTCACCACCGCCAGCGGCGTTCTCAATTTCGCTCTCTATGTCGTCGACGCCAACCATATCAAGTTGGTGGAAATCGACCAAGTTCCGGTCCTTAATGGAGACGCTTTCCGCCAGAGCGGCACCTTCTCCAATGCCACGCTGAGCGGTCCGTTCGCCTTCACCATCGCCGGCGCCAACATTGCAACACCTTTTGCCGCAGGTGGCGTACTCACCTCCAACGGTGCGGGCACGATCACCACTGGACTTGAGGACGTGAACAATGGTGGCAACGTCAGTACCGGCATCACCCTGACCGGCACCTATTCTCTCGCCGCCAACGGCCGTGGCACCGCACTTCTGCCAACCGCGCTGGGCAACGTGAATCTGGCTTTCTATCCCACCACCAATGGCGTACAAATCCTTGAAATTGATACCGGATTAATCGTGAGCGGCACGGCCTTCCAGCAGACTGGCACGCCGAGCAACGCCACTATCAATGGCAATTACGCCATGAATTTTACCGGCGTCTCCACCAATGGACCGCTGGATGCAATTTCCGAATTCGCAGCCAATGGCACCGGCGGTCTCACCGGAATCATTGACATCAATAATTCTGGCGGTCTCTCCACTGGCACCAGCCTCACCGGCAACTACAACGTTGCCGCTAACGGACGCGGACCGCTTGCCTTTACCACGACCCCGCTGCTAACACAAAGCCTGGCGGTCTACACCATCGACAGCACACGGGCTCTTTTCGTTGACCTGGATAGCAGCATTGTTACCGTGGGCGAAATGGACCATCGTTAAGAACATTTTGCGCAATAGATATCGATAAACGTTGCGCGAATATTTTCGATAACACCAATCATCAACGCACCGTTTTTTTGATTTCCTTCTTGGGGCCCGGAATCAAACCGGGCCCTGATTTTTTTGTACTCATGAGTCTCATCGGACCGTATTGGTCATCGTTGTGCCTCTTGCACTCCGAATCGGCCTCGCATTCGTCTTCCCGTTGTTTCCGCCAATAAAAAAGCGGAGCACCAGGGCGCCCCGCTTTTCGCTCTCGAGAGTTAACTTCGTTTTAGTAAACCCAGCGATATCCATCCCAGTGGGCTCGCCGTTGTTCATAGACCCGGCGATCATCACGATCGCGGTACCTGTCATTGCGATCAACCCGGCGATCATCCCGCTCATGGTCACGAAATTCACGACTGTCTCTATTCCGGTCGCGGTCGCGATCATGGTCACTGTACGCCCCGTTGTCGTGATGTTCCATTGGCTGGGCCGAGGCCAACGCAGATCCGCCCGTGATCAATGCCGCTCCGATCAGCAACATTCTTAAACTTTTCATAAATCCTCCGTTTTGCCTGGCCCCAACCATCTCTGATCCGGGTCATTGTGAATTTAACTGCTGTCAGTACAAACACCCCCTCTGGCAGTTAGTCGGATAAGCACAATGTGGATTTGTAAAGATAAACTACACGGCAAACTTACGCGTTGGCCCCGGATCGCCGCGTAAACATCTCAAGATCATCGACTTGCATAGGGACGTAAATATTTACAAAAAACGTTACGCGGATCCAGGAACTTGCGTCTAAGTTATGCAACGCTATCTGTTTCTGTTCTGGCCAGTTCGTAGATTTCCCCGAAAACAAATTAAAGGATTGAGCTTTCCCCCCATGACCTTTGCCGATCCCTTATTAAGAGCGCTTCACAATTGTGAAGACAGGCTGTACGCCTGGATTCAAGGCTCGCCAACAAATGCTTCGCTATTCGCAAAAAACCCGGCGGAAGCCATCCGCGCCGCAGGCCTCGATCTCGATGAATCGCTCCTGACCGAATTGGAAAACCTGATGATGGGAATCGCCCACAAGATCAACGCAGCCTGAGCAGGCAAGTTCAGCCCTCCCCTGTTTTCGTTCGTCCAAAAAAGATTGGCCCGGTGACTGACAACAGTCCCGGGCCAATTGATCGAGCAAGGGGGCAAACTCTCACTCGAAACGCAGAGCTTCTATCGGATCCAGCATGGCGGCCTTGCGTGCCGGATAGAAGCCAAAGAAGATTCCCACAGCCATTGAGAACACCACTGCGGCAATCACCGCCGGCATGGAAATCAGAATGTTCCAGCCCAGCAGTCTGGTAATGGTCATGCTCGCCGCCACGCCAAACAGAATCCCCATGATGCCGCCCGTCACGCTCAACACCACGGATTCAGACAGGAATTGACGCAACACGTCAGACTCCGTGGCTCCAATGGCGATTCGTATGCCAATCTCTCGCGTACGCTCCGTAACAGATACCAGCATGATGTTCATGATGCCGATGCCGCCCACGATCAGTGACACTCCGGCAATGGAGGCGAGCAGCAGCGTCATCACCTTGGAAGACTCGTCCGCAAGCTGCGCCACGTCAGCCAGGTTTCGTACCGTGAAATCATCATCCTGCCCTCCGCGTATGCGGTGGCGGTCACGCAACAATGCGGTAATCTGGTTCTGCGCGGCGTAACTCGCCGGCTGTGAGGCAGCAGACGCCATGATGTATTGCAGCCAATCCTGCCCCGTGATCTTTTTCTGCAGCGTGCTGATCGGAACATAAACACCGTCATCCTGGTCCTGTCCCAGTCCGGACTGGCCCTTTGCAGTCAACACTCCCACCACCTGAAACGGCAGCGTGCCGATGCGTACTGTCTGGCCAACGGGATCACTGCTGCCGAAAAGATTCTGCTGCACCGTGGCGCCAAGCACCACCACGTTGGTCGCCCGCGTAACGTCGTCCTGCGTAAAGTTTCCGCCCTGGGCAAAAGCCCAGTTGCGAATATCAAAGTATTGCGGCTCCGTGCCGGTAATGCGCGTGGACCAGTTCGTATTGTCAAAGACCACCTGCGCGGTTGATCCCGCGCCCGGCGCAACCATGGCCACGGTGGGCACCTGTTGCAGAATGGCCTTCATATCGTCATTCACCAGCGTCTTGGTGGCGCCGCCGCCCAGGCGGATACCGCCTTTGTTCACGCTGCCTGAACTGATGTACAGGAGATTGGTTCCCATGGACGCAATCTGGTCTTGCACCTGCTTCTGCGCTCCCTGGCCCAACCCTACCGTGGCGATCACCGCTCCCACGCCGATGATGATGCCCAGCATCGTCAGCAGTGATCGCATTTTGTTCCTCGTTAAAGCTCGTATCGCTATTTTTAAAATCGCTAGAAAATCCATATTGCCCCCAATACTTCATCACCGAAATTGCCATTCGTGGCTTTAGCCGCTGAGGTCATCATCCACCGCCGGCATGCTCTTCAGCACATCCGCCGCGCGCGGACGCTTCGTCACCGCATCGTCATGCCTGATCTTCCCGTCCTTGAACACCACGATCCGCCGCGCAAACTGTGCCACATCCGGCTCGTGTGTCACCAGCACAATCGTCAGTCCCTGGTCATTCAGCTCCTGAAAAATCTGCATGATCTCCACCGACGTTCGGCTGTCCAGGTTTCCCGTAGGCTCATCCGCCAGCAGGATCGCCGGCTTGTTCACCAGTGCGCGTGCAATCGCCACGCGCTGCTGCTGCCCGCCGGAAAGCTGTGACGGAAAGTGGTCCAGCCTGTCGCCCAGTCCAACCAGTTCCAGCATTTCCTTCGCTCGCGTCTGTCGGGCGTTTTTTCCCAGCTTGGCATAGAGAGTCGGCAGCTCAACGTTTTCCAGCGCAGTGGTGCGTGAGAGCAGGTTGAAGCCCTGGAAAACAAATCCCAGCTTCTGGTTTCTAACCGCCGCCAGCGCCTTCTTATCCAGCACGGACACATCCGTTCCTTCCAGGACGTATTTGCCGCTCGTCGGCTTATCCAGGCAGCCCAGCATGTTCATGAAAGTGGACTTGCCGCTGCCACTGGATCCCATGATCGCCACAAACTCACCGGCTTCGATCTTGAGGTCGACGCCGCGCAGCGCGTGGACCTTGGTCTCTCCCAGGTCGTAATACTTGTGCACACCTTCCACCGCGATCACCGGAACTTCAGCCAATTCCCCCGGATTTTCTTTTCGTTCGACTAGTACCAGCGTTGCCATAACCCCTCCGATCCTTTCTGCAATCTGCGAGCGACCGCTTTAGCGGCCCACTCGCATTCCGCCACCGGCGCCACCGCGTGCTCCGCCCATGCCCGGCGCTGCGGTAGTACCGGCCGCCTTCGGTGAAGGTCCGTTCAATCCTGTAATCACCTGATCACCGGCGTTCAACGCGCCTATCACAACCTGGGCCACTTCCGTGGTGGTGTGATCAGTAATGCCCAGCTTGATCTGTACCGGTTCAAGCTGCTTGTCGGCATCCATCTTCCAGATCACGGCCATCGTCGCCGGGTTCTGACCAGACGCCTGTTGTCCAGCTTTCTTTCCCTTACCGGCCGGTGCGGTGATGCCACTCTTCGCATAAGCCGCGGCCAGTTCATCGGCGGTGAGGTCCGGTGTATAGCGCAGTGCTCCGTTCGGCACCTTCACTACGTCGTTTGCCGTCGCCACGGGAATGTTTACGTACGCCGTCATTCCCGGGAACAACTTCAGTTCCGGATTATCAAAGTCCACGATCGTCGTGTAGGTCACCACGTTCTGGACAGTCGTCGCATTCAAGCGCACCGCGGATACTTTGCCTTTGAATTTCTGCGTCGGAAAAGCGTCCACGTTAAAGTTCACTTCCTGTCCGGCATGGATTGAGCCCACGTCGCTCTCATCCGTGCTCACGTAAACCTGCATCTTGGTCAAGTCCTGCGCGATGGTGAACAGCGTTGGCGCCTGCAATGACGCGGCCACCGTCTGTCCCACATCCACGCTCCGCGCCACCACCGTGCCATCGATGGGGGAACGAATAATGCTGTGGTCCAGGTTGGTCTGCGCCACCGTCACGGCTGCAACCTTCTGCTGTACCTGCGCCGCAGCCTGCGTTACCTGGGCTTGTGCCGCGCCCACCCCGGCGTCATCGGTCTGATACGTGGCCCTGGCGGTGTCCAGCTGTTGCGTTGGCACAACACCATCCCTGGCCAGTGATGTATAGCGATCGAAATCCAGCTTGGCTTGCGCTGAAGCGGCCTTGGCTTTTTCCAAATTTGCCTTGGCAGCGATTAAGTTGGCTTGCCCGTCAGCCAGATCTGCTTTCGCCTGTAGCAGAGCACCCTGAAACAAGGAAGGATCAATGCGCGCCACTACCTGGTCTTTCTTTACATGAGAGTTAAAGTCGGCATAGAGCGTCTGGATCGTGCCGGAAACCTGGGAACCCACCTGCACCGTGGTAACGGCGTTGATGGTGCCTGTGGCCTGCACCACGTTCTGTATATCGCCCTGCTGGACCTTCTCCGTAAGGTACTGTGGCGTTGCTTTGCTTTGCAGCTTGAAAGCCGCCAATGCGCCGATTGCTATCAGCAATCCGGCAATCACCATCCATTTGTTCTTGAAGAATTTCATCGTTTGCCCCCGAAGCCTTCTTCCTCTGTCGTTCTGCGGCCTCTGTAGGCATAAACACCGGTTCAGCAGGCATCGAGTAAAGAGTGGGACACTCAGGAGTTAACATTTGTCAGCTTTCCCCACATGGCCTTACAAATAGCGCTCCCATCAAGGAGGATCGACTTAACGATTCTTTGCTTTGTGCGCTGCTGCCTATTGGCCTTTTGCACGCATGAAGACTGCCCAATTCCTCATTGATTCGTTTACGGTTCTCGGCTATAGTCAGCCCAACATAGTCATGATCAGCCTGATCGTGGCAGGTCCTGGTTCCACATTCCCGTGTGTTGAGCGGAACCTGTAGCGGCAAGAGTTGACTGACACTTTAGGGCAATAAGCAAACGTATTCCCCGCTGCCGCGCAGCGGGGTTTTTAGTTTGGCTACGCCTTCTTGCCTTGACCTCGCTGACAAGCGACAATCAACACAGCTCACGTCGCTATGTCGACTCCCCATTCCAAATCCGCCGCTGATCCTCGCTCTCTCCTGGTCAGCGCCCGCCGCATTGTGGTCAAAGTTGGTACGGCTGTGGTTTGCAACGCCGAACAGGAATTCGACCAGAACCTGGTCTCGGCCGTTGCCGCCAGCATCGCCGCCCTGGTGAGTGATGGGCGACAGGTTGTTCTCGTCAGCTCCGGCGCGGTCACGCTTGGCGCAGCCGCGCTCAACGTCCATCGCAGCCGTCTCCGCGATGCCAGCGTCACCCGTGCCTGCGCCGCCGTGGGCCAGTGCAAACTCATGGAGGCCTACGCGGAAGCTTTTCGTCCTCACAGACTCACGCCCGCCCAGGTGCTGGTCACTGAAGACGACTTCACCGATCTCAATCGCTACAAGATTCTCCGCCAGACATTTGAAAAACTGCTCAAGCTCGGCGCCATACCCGTGGTGAATGAAAATGACACCGTCACCAACATATGGACGGAGCAGGCGCCTGTCTTTCGCGACAATGACCGTCTTGCCGCGCTTGTGCTGAGCAAGCTCGATGGTGACGCCCTCATTCTTCTCTCCAACGTTGACGGCCTGTGGCGTGATCCTGCTCTCGGCTCCATCGCTACAAACATCGTTCCTGTGGTGAGTGAGTTGTCCACGGAAATCCGTGGCTCGGCACAGGGCAAGTCCGCCGTCGGCCGCGGAGGCATGGCCGCCAAGCTCGACGCCGCGGAAATTGCCATGCACTCCGGCGGTCTCGTCGTCATCGCTAACGGCAAGACGCCCGGCATTCTGGATAAAATTTTCAGCGGCGCGGGCGTCGGTACGCTTTTTCTACCGGGCTCACGCATGGCGGGCAAGAGACGCTGGCTTGCCTTTGCCACCACCGTGCGCGGCAAAGTCACCATCAACGCCAACGCTGCGGCTGCCGTGCAGAACCGGCGTGCCAGTCTGCTGGCCTCGGGCGTTACGGCTTTCAAGGGCCCGTGGAATATCGGACAGGTCATCGCCATTCATGACGACGACGGCCTCAACATCGGCAAAGGCATTGCCGAAATGGACACGCATCAGCTTGGCAACATACTCACCTCCGCCGCCGGCTCAGTCCGGGGCATTCTGATTCGCCGTGAAAATCTACTTCTTGCCGGCCAGGCAGTCGCAGACCCTGAAATTGCGGCGGACGAAGAAGCAGACCAGGAGCCTGAACATGCCGAATAAGAATGACGCTCGTGAAAGCGCGCTTCTGTCTCAGGTCCGGCGGACCCGGCGCGCTACGCGTGAGCTGGCACAACTGCCCGCCGAAGAACGCAACCAGATTCTGCGGCTCGCGGCCAGCGAGCTTGAACTCCGCTCTAAAGAAATCCTTGAAGCCAATCAGCAGGACGTCTCTGCCCTCGATCGCGAAGTCGCCGCTGGCAAAGCCTCGGCTTCGCTCGCGAAGCGTCTAAAAACATCGGCTGCGGGAATCAAGGAAATGGCAGACCGCGTTCGAGACGTTGCCGCCTTACCTGATCCACTCGCCCATGCGCTCTCCGTCACTGAGCTCGATGAAAACCTCGTTCTCGAAAAAGTTCCCTGCCCGCTCGGCGTGATCGCCGTGGTTTTTGAATCACGACCGGATGCTGTCCCGCAGGTAAGCTCGCTGACCATCAAGACCGGCAACGGGCTCGTACTCAAAGGCGGCGCGGAAGCCCGCAACAGCAACCGCGTTCTGGTTTCTATCTGGCGTGACGTGCTGGCCCGGCACAATCCTGCTCTCACCGATGCCATATACGCCGTGGAAGATCGCGCTGAAGTGATGCAGATTTTGCAGATGGAACGCGAGATCGACCTCATCGTCCCGCGCGGCTCCAACGAATTCGTCAACTTTGTCTTTCGCAACAGCCGTGTTCCCGTGCTCGGACACGGCAGCGGAATCTGCCATATCTACGTGGACGCCTCCGCCAACCAGCCGCTTGCCACCAGCGTGATCGTCGACGCAAAAATCCAGTACGCCGCCGCCTGCAACGCCGTGGAAAAAGTTCTGGTGCATCACGACATTGCCGCCACCTATCTGCCGTCGTTAGTCCGGGCCTTGATGGATGCCGGGGTGGAAGTCCGCGGCTGCGAAAAAACGCTCGCCATCTGTGCTGGCCTTCCTATCGTTGCAGCCACGGAAGAAGACTGGATTAAGGAATACGGTGATCTGCGCATCACGGTCAAAGTCGTCGCCGATACGCAGGAAGCGCTCGACCACATTGAGGCCTATGGATCGCGCCACACCGAATCCATCATCACGGAAGACAAAGCCACCGCCGAACTGTTTATGAACGCCGTGGACGCAGCCAGCGTCTTTCACAACGCGTCCACCCGCTTTGCTGACGGTTTCCGTTACGGCCTTGGCGCGGAGGTCGGCATCAGCAACAGCAAGTTGCACGCACGTGGTCCCGTGGGTCTGGAAGGTCTGCTCACGTACAAGTACAAACTCCGTGGTGCGGGACAAATCGTCTCAACTTACGCCGAAGGCAAACGTACCTTCACGCACAAGAAGACGTTGTGACGCGGATTTGATTCCCCGCGACTTTACAGCTCCATCAGAGCATCCGCTGACCAGATACTTTCATCCCAATTACCCATGGGATGGATTGAGAATTATCGCGCACGTGAAGCCTCGGCCAATGACACTCCGGTATCCACGTTCACTGAAGCGGCACGCCAGCGCTGGAACCAGCTGGGAGACGAGCTGAAAGCTGACGTGGAAGAATTCAGCTCTCAACATAGCCGGGCGGAATTCTCAAGCTCCGGCGATAATGCCTATCGCGTGCTCTACTCGAAATCCGGACTTGAACTGGACATCACAGCTGACTTTGACGCACAGGTCGTCCGTTACGACTACAAACCCACTAACAGCAGCACTGCCGGTGCACCCGAAGGCGGTATTTTGTCCATGCGCCAGTCCCGTCGCGGTGGCGTTGAGTTGTACTCCGCCGATGAGCGGCTCACCTCAGAAGAAACGCGCCAGGTACTGCTGGAGCCGGTCTTGTTTCCGCCCCAGCTCGCGGCTTAATGCATTTGTCACACCAGCAGCCGGTCCGCCAGCTCTGCCATGGTCTTAACTTCGACCGTCGGCTGGCCTACTGCAGCTTTGGCAGCTCCCGCTCCCGGCCGAATCGATGCTCGATTCACCCAGGCGGTCTTCAATCCCAATTCGGTTGCGGGAATTACGTCATGATAAACACTCTGTGCGGCATGCAGGATCTGCTCAATGGGAAGGGCTGCCCGGCTCAACATTTCCCGAAAATTTCTGCGTGAGGGCTTATAGCTCTTCACCTGCTGCGCGGTGACAACCGGATCAAACTCCACGCCCAGTTTCTTCTTCGTCTCCGCAAACAGATCATCATCTGTGTTTGAGATCACTCCCAGCCGGTACCTTGCAGCCAATCGTTTCAGGGCCGCCACCGTGTCAGGAAACGGCTCCCAGGTAATGAGAGATCCGGCAAACCTCTCGCCATCTTCCTGCGTGATCCTGCGTCCCATCCGGCTTCCCATTTCCCGCACGGTATTTGAGAGCACCTGCCGGTAAGACATATACGATCCGGATTCCATTTCTTCTTCCACGTCGCCGTACAAGGCCAGCAGTTCGATATCGCGAGCCATGTCGCCATTTCCAAACAGCGGACGCATGGCTTCCAGCATGCCGTTTTCCCAGTCAATGAGCGTGCCGTAGCAATCAAAAGTGATCAGCTTTACCGCATCCATCGTCATCCAGAAAGAATAGTGGCAGCGTGCAATTCGTGTCCATCCAGAGCTGGCTTACGGGAATCCTGTCTCAACATCTTCGGCATCCTACAAACAAAGGGGGCACGATGCCTCGCATCGATGTTTGAAGAAGTTCATCTGGCCAAGAGCTAGTCAAGATAGTCTTGAGTTAGCGCGATAGCTGAGTGTTGCTGCGCCGCGGGAACCTAACCAGTAAATAAGGCCCACGCCTTCTAGGGTGTACGCCTTAGAGGACTGCCAGCTATATCAACTCTTACCCCATATTTGACAATCACTTACCCAGCGACCCTTGCATCTGCTTTGACTCGAGCTGGCAAACCAAAGGGCACTCCTGAGATGTGACTTAGGGGATATGGCCTAGGAATGTGGCCTCGTCAATAATAGCGACGGACGTTTTCTGGCCTGCCGGGTCTCACACACCCCTGAAGGAAATCCCGGCAAATGGTTTGATTACGCCCAAATCACAATCACCACAGACGGCAACATCTAAGGTGATATAAGGGAGTTCTCCGTATGGATTTTGGCATTCTATCCACGCTAGTATCTCTAATAGGATCTATGCTCGAAGGACCTCAAAACTTCGCATTGAATCCAACGCCGAAGCAACCTGTCAATTCATCGACACAAGGCCAGAACTGATCAGGCCAGAATAAAAAGGAGCGAATGGCTCACTATCCGTCCAGCGTTTACGCCCTGTGGGTTCTGGGCATGCTCTTGCAATTTTTTGCCTGCTGGACGGTGGTGGAGCGGGGCTATTTTGCCCGCTGGAAAGCTTTCAGCTATTACCTTTTTTGTATGACAGCCGGATCCGGTATCGGAATTCTGGCTGCTCTCTTTGGCAGCAGGGAAATTTATCGCTACATCTATGCCGGCACCGCCACGCTGGAGGCAATCACCCTCTGCCTGGTGGTGTTTGAGCTGATGGTCAACACGCTGGAGCCGTTTGAGTCGCTACCGGGGAAAATGGTAGCCCGATTCGGCTATTGGGCAGCTATCGGGATTGCCGCTGCTGTTGCGCTTTCCGTATCCGTGGGCAGCAGCACCACAGTCCTTGGGGTAGGCCCGGCACTCACTGTGGAACGAACCGTGTTCCTGGCTGATGCGATCCTGCTCTGGCTTCTGCTTTTTCAGGCGCGGGACATTGGCGTAAGCTGGGACTCCTCGGTTGCAGAAATCGCCATCTCGTTTGTTCTCTATCTCACCGTCCAGGCCGCCGTTCGCTTTGTTGTCATCATTTACGAAACCAATGACCAGGTAGTGAATATCGCCAATGGTTTTGGCCAGTTCGCGTACATGGTCTCCTTGTGCGCCTGGATATGGACCATGCGTCACCGCGACCCTGACGCCGTGCATACTCTCCCTGAAAAAGTGGCCGAAGTCCACGCCCTCGCCACCCGCCATGACTCGGTTCCCAAGGAAAAAATCTTCGCCGCCGTTGGAATCAAGATCAACAAGGTTGAGACGGAGAACGAACCACTCGCCGAATCCCAAGACCCAGAAACGTCCCCCAAAGTTTTCCTGAATTAGTTCGCTCCGCCCCCAATCCCCTGCCGTGTCGCTACTTCGTTGGCGGCGTAGCGCTTGCCTCCGGCTTCTTGAACGCGTCATCGCCAATCGGCTTGTTGAACTCAATCGAATCAATTTTCCGGATAAACGAAGTCTCTGGCGTGGTCCGCTTCAAGGTAAACGCCACCTTCACGCCCTGCACATCCTTGTAGTCACTATAGTCAGTGCTGTCCGCCAGCGGGCCGAACAACGTCCGTTGCGCGGATACTCGCCGCAGGAGCAACCCGCTTTCCTTGTCAAAATACAGGCGCTCGCTGAAATCCTTGTCCGGATGCTGGCCGCGCACCACATAGCATTCGTGGCCGTCAATGGTTTCCATGTTCGTCACGCGTGGGTTGGTCAGGTCCGCCGTGGGAGCAAAGTCGCGATCGAAGCGCGTTATCGTCCGCAGACCGGCCAGATCGGGACCGCTCATCTCATTCACGCCGCGGTCGCTCTTGTTCCAGGCGGCCTTGCCATCGTAAATCTGCTGGCGGGATTGTCCGTTGGGCAGCGTCATCACGCTGGCTGTAAGGTTCGGGGTCTTCTGCAATAACTCGATGTGCGAAGTTTGTCCCTGGAAATTTGTCACCGTCGCCTTGGCTGATTTTGTCGTCAGCTTCTGGATTGCATCTGCGCCGCCGATGGCCTTCAGGTAGGCCTCCAGCACCTGCGCCGCGGTCGGCAGTTGCGGGCGCGGGCCGTCATGCATGTTCGCCTCGCGTGCCTTGGGATTTTTTTCGTCGAACAAAGGCGGCACCGCCATGGGATGGTTATGTCCGCCGTGGCACGTGGCGCAGCCCACTTCCGGCTTGCCCTCAAAGCTATTTTTATTGATTGCCTCCGTCATGCTGATCATCTGCCGTGCCGTGCGCTTCTCTTCTTTATCGTCCTTGTCCGGCGCAAACTGCGGCTGGCTCACGTGGCAGAAGTTGCATTCCACTCCTAACGCAGCGTTGAAATACTGCATGGCGGGAATCAACTGGTCCGCAGGCTTGCCCGTGAGTGACTTGATGTTCTTGAATTGCTGCTCGGTGGTTTTCACTTCTTGTGCTTTAGCGCCATCCGATGCTGGACCGGTTTTTTTCTCAGCCGGAGCGTTGGCCCCGTCTTTTTTTTCGGTTTGAACTGGCTTTGCTGCTTGAGCAAGCACACAATTTGATACCACCAGCAAAACTCCAACCACGAATGTCAGCCTTCTACTCACGATGGACCCCTCGGGAAATTTATTGGCTTACGAATTTCAGAGCCACGAATTATAGCAATCGCAAACTGTAAATGCTGCTGGTCATGATTGATCGCCCGCCGGGTCCTGAACGCGGCCTTTCCATAGCCCGCCTTTCCCTGTCCAGTACATAACCGCTGAATGAAACGTTGCCCCCATATAGAAGATGGCGATCGCCGGCAATGCCAGGGACCACAACGGATTAAGCCGATAGAACTTCACCGTCGGCCAGAAGCAAACCGCCATGAGCGCCCAGCTCCCAGCGCCGCACCATACCGGGTTCCAATGCCTGGTGAAGAGCAGAGCGATGGGCAGAAGATAGGTAACCGCAAGCCCGAGCAGTGAAAGCATCAAAATTAGCACGGAATGATGTAGCTGGTTGAACGCGCTGCGTGAGACCATTGAGCCGATGTCGGTAAACGTCCCATAGGGACGCACGCTTTCTGTTTCCGGCACAACTCCCAGCCATACTTTTCCGCCGCTTTCACGCACGCGCCATGCCAGGGCGCAATCATCAATAATTTCTGCTCTGATGGATTCAATCCCGCCCGCTTTTTCCAACGCTTCACGACGGATGAACATGCATCCACCGGCCGCGCCGGCGGTCTTGCGACGAGCATCGCGAATCCATTCCGGTGGGTACAACATGAAAAAGAAGAATACGAATGCCGGAATCAAACACTTCTCGGCAAAAGTCTTGCAGTGCAGCCTGACCATAAAAGACACCAGATCAAATCTTCCCTCCTGGGCGATTGTATTCAGCATGGCCACGCTATCGCGCGAATGGTGGATATCAGCATCGGTCAGCAACAGGTAGTCGGGCGCAAGATCCTTCGCTGTAAGTACTCCCTGATGCACAGCCCACAGCTTGCCTGACCAGCCCGCAGGCAATGGCGACCCGCTCACGACCGTCAGCCTATCTCCGGCGCCGGCAGCCTGCGCTGCCGCCCTCGCTATCTCGGCCGTGTTGTCCGTGCTGTTGTCATCCACCAGCACCAGGCGAATGGAAAAACTTTGTGTCAGCAGCGAGGTAACGCACTCTGCCACCACGTCTGCTTCATTGCGCGCCGGAACCACGGCTACCACGGTTGCCAGCTCCAGCGCCCCGCGCACCGGCCACGGAAGCAGCCGGTTGATGCGCCAGAAGTTTCCGTGGGCCAGCAGCAGGTAAGCCCAGATGACTAATGTGAGAAATCCTGCAAAGGTCAGCATTGCCGCACCATTGTAAGGAACGTGCGCTTGGCAGGCATCCTGAAGGAAGCCGAGTACCTCACACTAAAGGCACACTGGGGAGAGAAGCACCGAATGTCAGAAGCGAACTCGGAAGGTCAGAAAAGTCTGGGCGAACCAACCTTTCTGGAAGGAAAGGTGAACGAGTATGTAGGCAATTACATCCACCTTTTTCTCACCGTTCTGGCCATCCTGTTAATGGCTGCCGCTTCCATCGCGTCGGTGCAAATGGTGGTCCATGGATTTCCCAAGCTATGGTCATCCGGTGACGAATACCAGGTCCTTCATCTCGTATTGCAGGACATTCTGCTGGCCGCCATCGCCGGCGAACTCGCCCTGCTGCTGCTCTTTCATCGCGCCAGCGCTGCCGTGGAAGTGGTGATGTTTGTGATATCAAGGCGTCTGGTGGCAACTGACGTTACGCCGGTTGATTTGCTCATTGGCGCCATAGCCCTCGCCATTCTTCTGGTCGTCCGCTTTTATTACCTGCCGGGGAAGCCCAAGTAGAAGAGGCTATTTTGTCGCGCTGGATTTTCCTCCGCGTGCCGCAGAAAAGCTAGAATGATGGTGTCTCTTGAACGCCAAAGGAACAATTCACCATGACACCTTCTTCCGGCGAAACCATTCATCACCGTATTTGCCCTTTCTGCGAGGCCTGCTGCGGCCTTGAACTCACAGTGGCCGATGGCAAGGTTAAACGCATTCGCGGCAATGACTCTGACGTGTTTTCCGCCGGATTTATCTGCCCCAAGGGTGTCGCGCTGAAAGACCTGCACGAAGATCCAGATCGCCTGCGCAAGCCACTGATCAAACGCGACGGAAAATTCGTGGAAGCCTCATGGGAAGAAGCCTTCGCGGAAATTGAACATCGCCTGCCGCCCATCATCGCGCAAAATGGGAAGGACTCAGTCGCTCTGGTGCTGGGCAATCCCGTGGTCCACAAGACTGGGCTTCTGATTTACGTCCAGCGACTAGGTCGCGCACTGGGAACGCACAATGTCTACTCGGCTTCCACGCTTGATCAGATGCCCAAACAGCTTTCCTCCGGATTGATGTTCGGTGACTGGCTCTCACTTCCTGTCCCCGACATTGAGCGCACCGATTTTCTGATGATCCTGGGCGCCAATCCCATGGTTTCCAACGGAAGCCTCTGGACAGTTCCCAACTTCCGCGATAAAGCCAAGGCCCTTCGCACTCGCGGCGGCAAAATCGTCGTCATTGATCCGCGCCGGACGGAAACAGCCAAAGCGGCTGACCAGCACGTCTTTATTCGTCCCGGGGCTGATGTGTTTTTCCTTCTGGGAATGGCACACACATTGTTCGCTGAAAATCTGGTCAACCTCGGTCGCCTTGCTAAACATTTGAACGGAGTGGATGAAATCAAGGCGGCAGTAGCCAAGTTTTCTCCGGAAACAGTTGCGTCACGTTGTGGAATTGACGCCGCCACCATTCGCTCCCTGACGCGTGAATTCGCGTCAGCAAAACATGCTGCCATTTATGGCCGCATCGGCACCTGCACGCAGGAATACGGAACGCTCTGTAGCTGGCTGGTTGACGTAGTCAACATTCTTGCCGGCCATTTTGACGAACCCGGCGGCGCGATGTTTCCCAAAGCAGCCGCTCTGCAAACCAACAGCATGGGCAAGAGTGGATCAGGCAAAGGCGTGGTCACCGGACGCCGCAAGAGCCGCGTGTCCGGCGCACCGGAAGTCTATGGCGAATTCCCCATGAGCTGCCTGGCTGAAGAGATTGACACACCCGGCCCCGGACAGGTCAAAGCCCTGATCTCCGTGGCCAGCAACAATGTTCTCTCTTCACCCAATGGCCCGCGGCTCTCGGCCGCGCTTGAACAACTGGATTTCATGGTTTCCGTGGACATATATCTCAATGAGACCACGCGCCACGCTGATGTCATCCTTCCTGGACTTTCGCCTCTGGAAGAGATGCACTATGACGTTGCCTTCTCGCAGATCTCTTACCGCAACCACGCCCGCTACAGCGCTCCTGTTTTCGCTGCGCCAGGTGACCATCCTGCCGAATGGGAGACTTTGCTGCGGCTTATTGCCATCATCCAGGGAAAAGGCGCAAGCGCGGATATCAAGGTGCTCGACGATTCGTTGCTGGAAGAAGACGTCCGTCGCGTTGCCGGCCCCATGACCGGGATGGTGATGAAGGCCGTCGCTCATCGTCAGGGACCGGAGCGGGTTCTTGATCTGGGACTGCGCGCAGGCCCGTACGGTGACAATTTTGGATTGAAGTTCGGCGGTCTGAATCTGGATAAAGTGATGGCAGCGAAAGACGGTATCGATCTAGGCCCGCTCACGCCGCGCATTCCTGATGTCCTGCGGACGCCGTCGGGCAAAATCGAACTCGCGCCGCCAATGCTCATTGGAGATCTGAAGCGTCCGGCCGCGGACCTGTCACAGCCGGCACCGGAGTTGGTAGTCATCGGCCGCCGGCAGCTTCACACCAACAATAGCTGGATGCACAATCTTCCCGTGCTCGCCAAAAGTACGCATTGCACCGCGCTGGTCAATCCCGCTGACGCTGCCAGGCTTCAGCTCACTGATGGCGGCCGCGCACGAATTGTCCGTGATGGTCGCTCCATTGAAGTGGAAGTGGAGCTCAGTGATGAGATGATGCCCGGCGTCATCAGCCTGCCTCACGGCTGGGGACACGATCTATCTGGCACCAGGATGACCGTCGCCGCCAACAATCCCGGCGCCAACCTGAATGCCATTGTCGACGAAAATCTGCGTGATCCGCTCTCCGGCAATTCCGTGCTCAGCGGCATCGCAGTGCAGATGGAAGCGATCACGCAACCGCTCGCCGCCGCCGGTCAGCTCCGTTAGCACAGCGTTGATATGCGGACAGCAGCGACCTTCGGGAACCAGAGGCTTTTCGGTTGTAAATATTCGCCTGATTAGCTAATCTATAGCTATGCGTATCAAAAAAATTACGGTAAACGTCCACGAGGCGAAAACAACGCTCTCCCGTCTGATTGAGGCGGCCGAAAAAGGGCACTCCGTTATCATAGCCCGCGACGGCGACCCCGTAGTTGAACTGGTACCGATTAAACGCACCGCCCAACGCAGGCCGGGAACCTATCCTGAAATGCGGGTGCCGCCTGAGTTTTTTGACCCAATCGAAGAATTAGAGGAGTGGGAGCGAAAACTGTAGTGCGTTCGCTCCTCGACACTCATGGGCTGCTGTGGTGGGCAAGCGATGATCCGAGGCTGTCCGCAGATGCACGCAGCCATGTAGAGAAGGATTCCATTCTTATCAGCGCTGCCAGCATTTGGGAAATTGCAATCAAATTCAGGAAGGGTAAACTAGCCATCGCGGAAAGGTTTATTACTGATCTTCCGGCATACATTCAAGAACAGGGATTCACCATGGTCCCCATCACCCCAATCCATGCTCTGCGCGCCGGCCTGCTTCCCATCGGCAAAAACTCTGATCCTTTTGACCGCATGCTGGTGGCCCAGGCACTCGAAGAAAGCCGTCACCCGGAAGCAATAGCTATTATCAGCAACGATGACAGGCTGGACGGCTATGGAGTTAAGCGCATCTGGTAGACCTCCTTCCCTTGAGCCCACGGCAGAGTTAAACCCGGTTTACTTTTCTACAAGAAAGCCAGGCGGATCTCGCCTGACCTATTGTCCAGTAAGCTCACAAAAAACGGGGCCGCCTCAGCGACCCCGGATCTTCATTTCAAACTACTGTTTTGAATCGTCCGCTACTGAACGTTGACGTTGATATCGTCAATCACGAACGAGGTTTGCAGGCTGGTATCTTCCGTGCCGCTGAACCGGATGGTTACCGTCTTTCCAATGAAGGCATTCAGACTGAAAGACCTTTGGATGTATCCGGCAGCCTTGTTCAGGTTGGAGAACGTACCCAGGGTTGTTGTGGTGCCGCTGATCGCCTGAACGGACAGAACGTCAAAAGCAGTTGTGGTGGTGGTTTCGGCGGTGTCAATGTGCAACCAGAACGTCAGGGTTGCTGAGGTTGCCGTGGCCGGAATGGTGATCGTTTGGCTTGCGGTATCCGTGTGAGTGGTTCCGTAGCCGTCGAGCCAGGCATCCCAGGCTCCAGCATGGGCAGGTTCAGACGCTGAGTTGTTGAGTACGCCGGCTGTCAGTGTCCAGGGAGTTGCCGTGCCGGTTTCAAAGCCCGGATTCACGATCAACTGCTGCGCCGTTGCCGACGAGCTGATGGTCAATGCAACCGAGGTTGTGTGAGTCAGCGTGCCCGAAGTTCCGGTAATCGTGACCGTAGATGTGCCGACCGTTGCCGTGCTGCTGGCAGTGAAGGTCACAACACTGGTTGAGGTTGTGGGGTTGGTGCCGAAGGTGGCGGTTACGCCAGCCGGCAATCCAGAAGCTGACAACGTAACGCTACCGGTGAATCCGCCCGATGGCGTGTCAGTGACGGTGCTGGTTCCGCTGGTTCCCTGTTTCACGGTCAGGCTGGAGGGTGAAGCCGAGAGTGCGAAATCAGGTGTGGCCACGGCGTTGATCGTGAGTGAGATGGTTGCGGTGTGAGTCAGCGTGCCGGACGTTCCCGTGATCGTCACGGTTGACGTACCGGTTGTCGCCGTGGAGCTGGCGGTAAAGGTCACAACGCTGGTGGATGTAGTCGGGTTGGTGCCGAATGTGGCGGTTACGCCGGCAGGCAATCCAGTAGCTGACAAAGTAACGCTACCAGTAAAGCCGCCCGATGGCGTCTCTGTGACGGTACTGTTGCCACTGGATCCACGGGTAACTGCCAGGCTGGCAGGCGAAGCTGACAGCGTGAAGTTCGGTGTGGCCTGCGCCGGAGGCAGAACGCAGTTGTTGGCTGAGTTCGAGAATTCCAGTTGGATGGTATAGGTGGTGCCGTTGGCAACGTACGAACCCTGCTGTCCGTTGCAGATGTCACCGATTTCGCCGTTGGTGGAGTCATACCACGCCAGCGGAGGTCCAATGACGGTGGCGATTCCTACCTGTGCGTCAGTCATTGCTTCAGACAGTTCATGGCTGGTGACCGAGGTGTAATTGCCGAATACGCTGGATGCTCCGCAACCCGTAGAGCACCCGCTGCCCGCTTGCATGTCAGGCATAACGCCATACAGAACGTGCTTGGTGTTGAAGGTGGTGGACGTGGTGCCGTGGTATGCGCAGAAACCGCCGCCTACGCAGCTATTGCTTCCGCCCTGCGAGATCGTCTTTCCCGGGGGAAAGAAGATCATGTACAGAGTGTTCGGATTTCCCAGGGAATCATTGACTGGCGCAGGAAGATGACCTGCTGTGATCTGGGCCAGAAGTTCTGACTGGATCTGCGTATCCGTAATGGTTGAACCGTTGTTGCCGGCCGCAGGAACAATCTGGAACAGTCCGCCGAATGATCCATTGCCAAACACCTGGCCGGTTCCGCCGGATATATTCGTGTTGTACTGCTGGAACAGTGTGATCAAGCCGCTGGCGGCGATGTCACGATAGAAATTGCCCATGGTGGGGCTGGTGGTTCCGGCAACTTGTGCGTTGTAGGAGCCGCTTCCGTACAAAACTTGCACAACCTGAACGTTGGAGATGATTGGGCCGTTGTGATACGTGAGATGCGCGCCGGCTGGGGCTGCAAAACCGATTGGACCGGTTGCTGCGTTAGTGGGATTGGGATCTCGCCACGGAGTACCGTGTTGAATGGTTTGGACTGGAAGGACAGGCAGCGCCTGGGCCGTGTTTCCGGCTCCGGGGTTATTCTGCGCCATGATCGGCAAGGCTGTAATCATCAGCAGGAGAAACAGCAACAACGCTGGACCGCGGGAGATTCGGGACATTCTTTGCTCCTTGTGCGTTTTGAACGGAAAACTTTCTTTGCGAGTTCAGATCTTGCGGGTATTGCAGGGCCCAAAAAACTATTGAACGGAACGCAGACTGTCAGCGTCCCTTCTTGTTGACATCAACTCAAGCTTCAAGCAACGCACCGTCAGCTTTCCCAGTGCGTAATCTCTCTTTCAGTCTTGCAAGGTAAAACAGGACCCCTCAGGGACAAACGATCAGTACCGGATTGGCGTGGAAGCGTACACAAGAGCTGTCAACAGCCGTCAATAATATTGATGGAAGGTTCTATTCACAATACTTTTCAATTCTTTATTCCTCTGGAGGTACCGATTTGGGACACGTCTAAATACTTCAATTGAAAGGAACTAAGGGGCTGGTACTCAGCAGGAATCAGGACGATGATCTGGTTAAGGCGTGCGTATGTGGTGTTTTATGCAGTGACGTGAGAGCCTGAAACTGGGTGTGCGGACTAAGGCCCGCCGCCATGAGGATTGGGTGAGAAATATCAAGATCGCATGGCGGACCACGGCCCCCGCAGCCCGCCATATTTTCTAACGCGGCGTTATCACCATCTTTTCTCTCGGGATAGCGTCGATCACCGCCTTGCCGAATTGCAGGTGCTGGTCCACCAGCTTATGCGGCGTGTGCGCCAGCCACTCTGCCAGTGATATGTCTTCATAGTGATCACTCTTGAACATCTCCAGAAACACCAGGTCGGTGGTGCCGGTATTTTCAATGTAGTGCGGTTGCGAAATGGGGATGTAACCCACGTCACCCTCTTCAAAGTCCATGGTGCGGGCGCGCGTTGCCGCCGTGAAGATGCCCATGCGTCCCTTGCCGCTGATGTAGTACTGCCATTCGTCGGCGTTGGGGTGCCAGTGCAATTCGCGCAGGCCGCCCGGCTTGAGCCGCACAATCGCAGACGCAATCGGGGATACAGGGAAGTTCTTCGAGTCGATGATCTTCACCTCGCCGCCGGCCGTCACCTTGGTTGGCTTCATTTCGCTGGGACGAAAATCAAGCCGCTTCGGCACCATGCCGGTGCCTTCCTGGCTTTCCGTCTGTTCCTGCTTTAATTCGCCCGGGAGTTCCGTCTGGAAAATGAAGAGTTCTTTTTTAGGTATGTGGCTGAAAGTTGTTTCCGGAGCATTGTTGAAATTCTTCTGCAGCACTTCTTTGGGTGTATGCGCCAGCCAGTCAGTCAGCAGGAACGTCTGGAACTCGTCAAAATTGCCGTCGTCAAAGACCAGAAGGAATTTGCAGCCGTCTGGTCCCAGGCCCTGTATGGAGTGCGGCACACCCGGGGGAAACAGCCACAAGTCTCCTTCTCCCACGTCACTCACAAAGCTCTTTCCGCCCTGGTCCACAGCCGTGATGCGGGCTTTGCCGTACAGCATGATGGCCCACTCCGCGGACACGTGCCAGTGCAGTTCGCGAACGCCGCCCGCGGTCAGCCTCATTTCAACTCCGGCAATTGTCTTGGAAATGGGTAGTTCGCGTGCGGTTACCTGGCGCGTCCACCCGCCGTTTTCGATCCTCTTTCTCGCCAGGGAGAAGGAATATTTGAAGGGTGGGACTGTTCCGCTATCGGTCTCAGCACCCCAAACGGTGTCAGGGTTCTCAGCTTCCAGCGGCGCATTGCGAGCGCCTGGGTCGGTTTCATTGGGCAAATGATGATCGGGAGACCTTTGGGTCTTGCGCTCCTCTGGACCCTCGCGCGGGGATTTGGTTTCGCTCTGTTGCTGGCCATATACGGGCAAGGTCGCCGCGGCTGCCAGCGCCGCGGATCCTACGAACTTTCGGCGGGTAATTCGATTGTCGTCAGACATCACTTTTCCTCTCTATGTTTTCCAGAACCCCCAGGGGATTCCTGGGAAATCCCCTACGGATTCAGATGAGCAATATCCAAAATCAGGTTTACTGCCGCCGGGGCGCCAGCGAGGGGTCGGCGGTTTTCGGCACACGCCCTGCCTCAGCCTGGTCCAACCTTAAGAACTGGAGGGTCGTGCGCTATTTTATTTCTCCATGTGTTTCCGCTGAAGGTGCAGAGATCTTGATTTAGTATCAACTCGCGCATGTCGACCGTTGATCTAAGAGGGAAAATGGGCCACAAGTTTCTTTTGGGCGTGGACATTGGCGGCACCAAAATTGCCGCCGGTGTGGTGGATGATTCGGGTCGGGTGCTCAACAGTCTGCGCGTTCCCATGCGCGCCCAGGAAACGGCTTCCATCGCCACGGATTGCGTTCACTTGGCAGTCAAGCAGGTGCTCGCAACTCCAGTGGGCACAAAGGTCGCTGCCATTGGGATAGCCTCACCCGGCCCTCTCGATCAGCAAAGCGGAATTATTTTGAATGCTCCCAATCTTCCCTGCTGGCAAAACTTTCCGCTGCGTTCTGAGATTGAGCGCGAGTACGGTCTGCCGGTACTTCTTGAGAATGACGCCAATGCGGCCGGTCTTGCCGAAGCGCTTTGGGGAGCAGGTAGAGGACATGCCAGCGTTCTATATTTGACGATTGGCACCGGAATTGGAACGGCCCTGATTCTCGATGGCGCAATCTACAGTGGACGAACCGGAGCCGCACCTGAAGGCGGCCATATGACCATTGACTATCGCGACCCTGTGATTTGCGGATGCGGGAAGCCCGGCTGCGTGGAAGGAATGGTCTCTGGCCCGGCGATAGGCGCGCGCGTACGATGGCGGGTGGCGGAAGACCTGGGACGCGGTGAGCGGATGCTGGCTGCCGCTGGTGGAAATGCATCCGCAATCACGGCAGAAATTCTCTTCCAAGCCGCACGTAGCCATGACCCTTTGGCTCTGGAAATCGTGGATTACGTTAGCGATATTCTCGCCGTATGGCTCGGCAATCTGCTCGACATCCTGGAGCCACATGTTGTGGTCATCGGCGGAGGGGTAGGTTCCGCACTCACTTTCCACCTGGAAGATATTCGACGCCGCAGTCTTCGCTGGTCCCTCAATTCCCGATCGGGTGAGATTCCGTTTCTTCCTGCGCAATATGACGTGGACGCCGGCATGGCGGGAGCCGCAGCGCTGTGGCTACAAAATTCGCCAGCAGGGACAGAAGTAAAAACATCACCCGCGGTTGGCACGTTGCGAAGAAAAGAGGGAAATTAGTCCCGCAGCACACGAATCGGATCGATTCGCGAGGCACGCCAGGCGGGAATAAAGCATGCCGCGAGAGATGCCGTAGTTATGATTCTTAGCCCTTGAATTCCATCCATAAACATCTAATATTTAGATGGTTAACCCGAATGCAAAACCTTACATTGAAACTTAAGCAGGCCAGCGCCTTACTGGGAGTGCCGACAAAAGACCTTCAAAACATGGTGCAGTTGGGGGTCATCCGTCCTGCACGCCGGAAAAGAGCTTACTGGTTTGACACGAATCTGCTGTTGGAAGCCAAAGTGGCTTTTTATCTCAAGGAAACCCTCGGCAGTTCGAGTGATTTCCTGGCCAGATTCACGGCGGCGTTTTCAAAGAATCTTGGCAATACAAAAATTGGCGATTTGGGAGATATCTGCCTTCGCTCCCGTCCTCTCAACCGCACCACTGCTGTTGAAATAAAGATTCCGGTTAGGTCCCTAGCTCGGGAATTAGAAGAGCAGATCTCTCGGGCCTTGGCTGATAAGGATCTTCCATCCGGTCGGGAGACAGCTGGGGGGGGAAAAGATTTGCTGCGGAGTGGCCAGAAAGCCAGGGCTGATGGGGGCAACATCTCTGACAAAAAGAGCCTTAAAACCGTCCGTGAATCCCGCTACAGACGAAAGAGGCGGCCGGAGATCACCGTGGTTGCCCGCACAAAGGATAAAACGGCCTAGATGCGTTGTCGATGCGCCCGTGCTGGTAGCAGGAATCGTCCCTGTGTCCCATGGGTTTCATGACGGCGGCCAGGTTCCCTGTATGGAGACCTGCAATGCGGTATCAGCATCGTGAGCTCGAAGGTATGTCCCTGCGGTCATCAATGACCGGAATTTACGTCACAAACCGAATTTCTTCAGTAGAACGATTTTGCAAGTCATTGAGAAATGGTGAGCGCGGGTGGAATCGAACCACCAACCTACTGATTAAGAGTCAGTTGCTCTGCCAGTTGAGCTACGCGCCCTCGATGTGTACCGATCATGCGAACCGTACGTGAGGATTGGGGAGGATGTCCCGAAGTCGAAATTTAGTGTAACACAGAGGCGCGTCGCCGGGCACTTGCGCGGCAGGACGAAAGCCGGGGTGAATACTTCCCTAGTGCGGCGAGATAAACATTGATCGCCATGGAGCGATCGATATGGAAATGTCTTCGCGGTCCGCTCATCATCCTTCTTCGAGGTTCTGCGAGATTTCCACTTCGTTCTGAAATAATGTTCCCGTGGAAAGCGGATTTCAATGTGCCGGATGCGGTGAATGGAACGTGACGACGGTGGACGCGTCGGGCGGATCGAAACAGAGCTACGTGGAAGACTGCCAGGTCTGCTGCAAGCCCAATGTGCTGAACGTCTCATGGGATATGTCAGCGGCGGAATACACGATTTACGCAGAGCTGGAATAAGCTCAGCTACAAAAAAGGCTGCAGTAGTTTTTAAACGTCCGCGATTTGTCATTCTGATCTAGTATCCTCCAGCCTTCCTGCTATCAGAAAACTGACCCAAGGTAAGCACTGAAGTAAAGATTCAGCTTCTCTGTTGATAGTTCCCGTGTTATTGTCTTTCCCCATGGCTGACCTATTGAACCCCAACCCTGCGCCGCAATTCAGCATTGCGGAGTTCGGCAATGAGCCCAAAACCGATACCTGCAAAATGTGCCAGAAGCCGATTACTGCCACCTACTATCGCGCCAACGCCGCCATGGTTTGCGATAGCTGCGCGGACAAGGTTCGTCGCAACATTCCGCAGGACAGCCATGCTGCTTTTGTAAAAGCGGTGGTGTTTGGTGTGGGTGGTTTCCTGGCCGGACTGATTGCGTACGCTGGTTTAGCCATTCTCTTTGAAGGTTTTCGTATTGGCTACATGGCTCTAGGCGTGGGATGGATCGTAGGTAAAGCCATGATGGCAGGTTCGGGTAACATTGGCGGACGCCGCTACCAGATTGCCGCAGTAGTTCTTACCTATGCCGCGGTATCGATGGCAGCCATTCCGATTGCGCTCGCGACTTATTCAAAATCAAGCCAAGCTCAGCACAGTCAGACGGCAAAGAATACAAGCGCGGCAGGTGATACAAGTGCGGCGTCTGCCAGCCAGAGCGAGGAAGCAAAGACGACACCTCGCGCAGGCACGAGGCAATCGCCCATGGTTGTTTTCATCGAAGCATTGGGAAAACTTGCATTGCTCGGATTGATCTCTCCATTTCTGGAAATTGCGGAAGGCTGGGGCGGGATCATTGGTCTGGTCATTCTCTTCGTGGGCATGCGTTTTGCCTGGCGGATGACGGCCACCAAAGTGAACCTTTCAGTCGAAGGGCCTTACCAGGTCTCCAACTCAGCAGCCAAGGGCGCTTCAGCGTAAAATAGAGTTATTGTGTCCTCATCAACTTCAGGTCTGCAAGTAACCTGCAGGAACTGCTCCGCTCCACTTCCGCCGGGAGCCACTGTGTGCGATTACTGCCGCACCCTGGTCCATGGCGACCAGATGGAGCAGCTCGCCGCCGTGGCGCGCGCCACGGAAGCCCGAGGCGATCTTGAACTCGCACGCCAGCAATGGCTGGCCGCGCTTCCTCTGCTGCCACCTCAGTCGAAACAGGCGGAATGGATTCGCGGACACGCTGACGAGCTGCAGAAGACAGCCTACGAGGCGCATCGCCCCAAAGATCCCAACGCGCAAAGCAAGTGGGTTAAGCGGCTGGGGCCTCTGGCGCCAATAGCGGTTCTTCTTGCCAAGTTCAAAGGCTTTTTCTTTGTGCTTTTGAAATTCAAGTCCGCGTTGAGCCTCATTGCGTTTTTTGGTTTTTACTGGGCGGCGTTTGGGAAGTGGTTCGGAATCGGTTTCGCCTCTCTGATCCTGATTCACGAGATGGGCCATTACATTGAAGTGAAGAGACGCGGTCTTCCGGCAGACATGCCGGTTTTTCTTCCCGGACTTGGAGCTTATGTAAAGTGGCAGGCGATGGGTGTAACGCTGGAGACACGCGCGGCTGTCAGCCTTGCCGGACCGCTCGCGGGATTTCTGTCTTCCGCCGCTTGCGGTTTGATCTTTCTCAAGACCGGCGATCCCATCTGGGCTGCTCTGGCAAAAACCGGCGCATGGCTGAATGCTCTCAACCTCATTCCCATCTGGGTCCTGGACGGCGCCGGCGCGGCCATTTCGCTCAATCGCATCGAGAAAGTCATGGTGATGGCCACGGCAGTTGGTATGGGTTACGCAGTCGATAGCAAAGTGTTCTACTTTGTCGCCGGCGGTATGTTAATCAACATGCTCTTTATGAGCGTCCGACGTCCGGCCGTCCAGCCGCTATTCAGCGCAACGCCCGGACAGCAGCCTGGACCAACCGGATACATCTCTACGCCAGGCGAGCAGCATTCAGGAAGCCAGATGATCGCGGCGTATTTCATAGCGCTACTCGCTGGTTTGGGTGGGATCTTGTACCTGCTGCGCGCTTACGCGAACAGGCCGTGAGTCTAACGCGGGGATCGGTTCTTTGGCCCGGAGCCAATGCTTGCCCGTGATTTCCACAGTTACCTCACATTGGCACAGAAGCACTTAAGCCCACAAACCCTTTTATTCACAATTATTTAACTTACCGTTCATCTGCCTGAAACCTCGTGTTGCTACAACAGTAGTGCATGCGGGAAAAGTCCTACGAAACGGTCATTATCTCTGACCTGCACATGGGGTCAGACCTGAGCCGGGCCGGCGACGCGCTGGATTTTCTCCGGTCGATTCACTTTCGCCGGCTGATCCTGCTGGGCGACATGTTTGCCGACCTCAACTTCAGCCGCCTGACGAAAGAACACTGGAAGTTCCTCAGCTACATACGCAAGCTGTCAAATCCCAAGCATGACATTGAAGTGGTCTGGGTGGAAGGCAACCACGACCTTGGCCTCACGGAAGTGATGTCGCACCTGGTGGGCATACGCGTATATCAACAGTATGAATGGACGTACGCCGGCAAGAAGCACCTGGCCATCCACGGTCACCAGTTTGACAGCTTTGCCATCAAGAATTTTCGCATTACGCATTTTGGACAGCTTGTTTTTCTCTGGCTTCAGAAATTTGATTCCGGGAACAAGCGGATTGCCCGCTACCTTGACCGTCTCAACACAAGATGGTTGCGCTTATCGGCGCAGGTAGCACAAGGCGCGCTCAGTCACGGAAAACAAGCCGGTGCTGAGCGCATTTTTTGTGGACACACGCATGTTCCGCTCTCTAACGGGCGAGACGGAGTTGAATATTACAACTCCGGCGCGTGGGTTGACCTGCGATGCACGTACATCACGGTCGACCAGGAAGGAGTTTCAATCCGTGAATATGTCCCAGGCGAAATTGACGATCGTAATTCCGGCGAAGAACGAGTCGAGGCTGCTTCCGACTCTGCTGGAATCGCTATGCAGACAGGACTACTCGCTCCTGTCCTCCACTAAGATTTTTGTTGCCGACGCCGGATCCAGCGATGGCACGCAGGAACTGGCGCTGTCATTTGCGGACCGTCTGAACATTGAGGTAATCCCGGGCGGCCTTCCTTCCATTGGAAGAAACGCAGGCGCGCGCAGAGCGGAGACGCCCTATGTCCTGTTCATTGACGCGGACATGGAATTGAAAGACACCACGCTGCTGCGTCGAGCTATGGAACTTACCGAAAAGCGCAGGCTGCACTGCGTGACCACCAACATCTGGTGCAGCAATGGCACGCTGCGTGACAACCTGCTCTATATAGGAAATAACATAGTGCAGTACGCGTCCATGCTGGTGATGCCCTTCAGTACGGGCATGTTCATGCTCTTCGATCGCGCACGCTTTGAAAAGCTGGGCGGGTTCAATGAAGGCGCCCTGTACGCGGAAGATTATCTGCTGAGCAAGAAGGTCGAAAACTTCCGCTTTGGCATTGTCCGCGGACGGATACACACCACCAACCGTCGCTTCCGCAACATGGGGTACTGCAAAATTCTGGGCTTGTTCCTGAAGACAGCTCTCAATACTTTTAACGATGGATATTTCCTGCATGATCAGGGCTATTGGCGACAGAAGGTCTAAAATCCATTCAGGATGGAAATTGAAACAGAGCAGCCAAGCCACCATGACTTTCCGCCGCATTTTCTCTGGGGCGTAGCCACCTCTTCTCATCAGGTGGAAGGTGGCAACAATAACCAGTGGTCCGTGTGGGAGCAGAGCGGGCGCATCAAGTCCGGTGACTGCGTGGGCGCGGCCTGCGACTGGTGGAACAACGCTGAACAGGATTTTGACCTGGCCAAATCTCTGGGCGTAAACGCCCTGCGTTTATCAGTGGAGTGGAGCCGCATTGAACCGCGCGAAGGCGAGTTCGATCAGATAGCGCTGGAACGCTACCGCGCCATGCTGATCGCCTTGCGCGAACGCGGAATCCGTCCGTTTGTCACTCTGCACCACTTCACTAATCCAATCTGGTTCGAAGATCATGGCGGATTCCTAAGCAAAAAGTCCGTCGCGCTCTTTGAGCGATATACGGAAGTGGTGGTGAAGGCGCTGGGCGATCTCTGTACCGACTGGTGCACCTTCAACGAGCCGAATGTCTTTGTCTCGCTGGGATATTTTCTGGGCGAGTTTCCGCCGGGCCGCAAAGGTAAATTTCTACAGTTAGCTTATGTCACACGCAATCTGTGCCTTTCACACGCAGCCGCTTACCGCAAGCTGCATGAGATTCAGCCGCACGCCAACGTGGGGTGGGCGCAGCATTATGTTGTATTCAAGGCAAAGAAGAAAAAGTCGCGCATCGATAAATGGCTGAGCAAGTTCATTGCCCGCCGCTTTAACGACAATTTTGCTGGCAGCATTCTGGATGGCCGCGCACCCTTCCCGCTGAATAAGTTCGGTGATTCCCTTCCGGAAGTAAAAGGCACCTGCGACTACGTGGGCATCAACTATTACAGCCGCCTGCGCGCAGGATTCAATCGCAAGAGCTGGAATACGATGTTCCTGCAGATATCCGTACCGCCGCACAAGCCGCAGGGCGATCACGGAGTGGAACTCCCCTACGGTGAGGCTTATCCGCGCGGGCTCAGCAAAGCCGTGATTCACTTCGCTGATTTCAAGAAGCCGATCTACATTCTTGAAAATGGCGTGCCTGACCGCAGTGATCGTATACGTCCGTGGCTGCTGCACTCCAGCGTTGAGCAAATGAAAACGTTGCTGCGAGCAGGCGCCGATCTACGCGGATATTTTCACTGGAGCCTCACCGATAACTTTGAGTGGAATGAAGGCTGGCATCTGCGCTTTGGGCTGATCGAACTGGACCCGGTGACACAGGAAAGGCGTCCGCGGCCGAGTGCCGGGATTTATGCCGAGATCATTCGCAAGAGCAGGAATGGGCTCGAAAGATAGCGATCCCGCTCTAGGTCAAAACCACTAAATCAGAACCACAACCTCGTTTCTGAAGACGCTCTTATCAATTTCCTTGACTCTGCTTCAACATCAGATCTACTATCCACTCACAATCTCTCATGCTTTAAGCGTTTCTCGGCGCAGATTTGGCTGAGAAACGAGCCTTGGTTTTTTGTTTCTGCAACCGACGGACTTGCAGACCAGGGTACAACTTCCTAAAAACGTCAGCGAATCCGGTCATGTCCGGAAAGCGCATTCGTGTGCCTGCTCAGCTTGCGATGATGAGCGAGCCCGCGACGCTTTAGCCGTGTCTCTATGAGCGGTGGAATGGCAATGAATCGCTGACCAACCACAACCCACCTAACGGGTGAAAAGGACACGCATGTACTTCAACGCAAATGGGGAGAAAGTATCCCGCGCACGTTGGAAAGAAATGTACGACGCTTTCAAGAACAGGCAGGAAATTGTTAAGGCGGGCCTGGACCGCCGTGAACTTCTCAAAATGGGTCTTCTAACCAGCGCGGGAATGCTGGTGGCCAAGAACGGTCTCAGTTCCAGGGCGTTCGCAGATTCCTGGGGCAGCGGCAGTTGCTATTCCGGGACCAGCGGCTGCGGAACCTGCGCCAGCCCTTACACCACACCGTGGGTAATGAACATGCCGATTCCGGCGGTGAAGCAGCCTATCGCGGTGAGTGCGCTGACCGGTCCCGCGCCGACCATCGCACCCAACAATGCCATCAATCCGGCAACCGGTATTGCTTATGAAGGCCGTACGCGCGCCCACCAGACGCCCATCGGCAGCAACAGCAATCTTCCCTTCCCCGCGACCAAGGTTTACCAGGTATCACAACAGGTTGCGAACGTGAACATGTCCAACGATCTGCCGCTGCAAAGATTGTGGACGTACGACGGCGTCAGCCCGGGCCTAACCTATGTGGCGCATTATGGCGAGCCGGTTATGATCCGCAACTATAACAACCTGCCTGCAACCAACGGCGGCTTCGGCATCAATTCCGTTTCAACCCACTTGCATAACGGCCACACGCCATCTGAAAGTGACGGATACCCCTGCGACTATTTCGCTGCCGGCCAGTATTACGACCAGTATTACCCCAACCAGCTTGCGGGCTTCCTTTCCGATCACATTTCAACCAACGGTGACCCCAATGAAGCGCTGGGTACGCTGTGGTTCCACGATCATCGCGAAGGCTACACGGCCCAGAATGTTTACAAAGGACTGGTGGGCCATTACCTCCTGTTCAACAACAACGACACCGGTGATGAAACCACCGGCTTCCATCTGCCGTCATTCCCGAATTACGACATTCCCATGATGTTTGCCGATCGCTGCTTTGATGCCAAGACTGGCGACCTGGTGTTTGACACCTTCAACACCGACGGTATTCTGGGAGATAAGTTCATGGTGAACGGTGTGATTCAGCCCGTACTACACGTGAGCCCGCGGCGCTATCGTTTCCGCTGGATCAATACCGGGCCGTCACGCTTCATGCAGCTTTACCTGACCGATCTCAACAACCCCACGGCCTCGCAACCATTCTGGCAAATTTCGAATGACGGCAATCTCTTGCCCCATCCGATCCAGGTACCAGCGGTGGCGCTTGGCGTGGCCGAGCGCTCAGACGTGATCATCGACTTCTCACAATATTCCGGGAAGACTATATACATCGAGAACCGTCTCATCCAGCCCAACGGACAGGGCGGTCCCAGTGGCAACGTTTCCGGCGGAGGCCAGGGCTTTCTGATGTTGAAGATCATCGTGGACCAGCCCACGGTGGCCGACAACAGCGTGGCTCCGTCCGCGAATACGAGCTATTACACGCTTCCCAGCGTGAGCGCTGCACCGCGCGTCACACGCAACTTCAACTTCGACCAGGGCCGCAACGGGCAGTGGACGATCAACGGCGGCTTGTTCAGTTGTACCACTGCCCGCTTCACGGTCCAGCAGAACAGCCTGGAACAGTGGAATTTCTCGAACGGCTGGGGCTGGTCACACCCGATCCACGTACACATGGAAGAACACCAGGTCATTCAGGGCGCTCCGGGTTTGTACGGCAGCAGCAGTGACGACTCCAGCAATTACAGCAAGTGGGGCAGCCAGTACTGCTGGTCCGGATGCAACAGCAGCGGCGAAACCGGCGTAAATCTCTCGCGCAAAGATACCGTGCGACTGGTTCCGCGCAGCAACGCCAGCATCAAGATGCGCTTCCGCGACTGGATGGGACGCTACGTAATGCACTGTCACAACGTGATCCACGAAGATCATGCCATGATGCTGCGGTTTGACATCGCCGCGACTGGCGATACCAACAGCAACCCGTAACCCGGCCTGAGGCGGCAAAGACAACTGTCGCCTCAGCCAACTCTGACCCCACATAAATGAAGGAGAACAACATGTCAGAAGTCAGCAGAAGAAAGCTATTTGCCGGACTGGCGATGGTACCGGTGATGGGAGCGATCGCAGCAAGCGGTGACGATCACCCGGCAACACCGCACAAATTCGCGCCCAGCCTGCCTGGACGCGAAGTGATGCGCCAGCGGTATTTCCCCAACCTTGAACTGGTCACAAGCGAGGGGAAAGAGGTGAAATTTTACGATGATCTTCTGAAAGACAAGATCGTCGTTTTAAACCTGATGTACGCGAATTGCGAGGGCGTATGCCCGACCATCACCTCCAACCTGAAAGTAGTGCAGAAATATCTGCGCGAACAGATCAAGCACGACATCTTCATTTATTCCCTCACGCTGAAGCCTGAAGAAGACACGCCGGCCCGGCTGAAGGAATACGCAAAGATGCACCACATCACGGACAAGAACTGGACGTTTCTCACCGGCAAGCCAGAGAACGTTGAATTCCTGCGGCATAAGCTCGGCTTTGCCGATCCGAACCTGGAGATTGACAAGGACAAATCCAAGCACAGCGGCATGCTGCGCTACGGCAATGAACCCATGTCAATCTGGGGCACTTGCCAGGGCAGCGGTGAACCGGAATGGATTGCGCAGGAAATAGGATTTGCGGTTCCGCGCGAGTTCAAGGTACATCCGCAAGTGAATGAATAGGTAGTTTGTATTGTATTTGGAGCGCCCGATGCGTCGGGCGCTTTTTTATTTGCACTCGCACAGCCAAGGGCGGCTGTGTCGGAGAGGGAGTGATGGCAGGGCATTTCAGGTGAACGTACGAGGTAGTCCTCAGGCTGCGGCCGCTATGGCTTGCTAATCTACCCAACAAATCGGTCTTTGACCGCAAAACTCAGGCAGATAGTAGGGATCCCTCGTTGCACTCGGGATGAAACCTACTTAGCGCGAAACTTCCGTGCTTACATGCTCTTTACTGAATGGCAGGTCAGCCATGGTGCCGAGAGCGGGCTTGATGTTCCATATCTCGCGGGCATATTCGGCGATGGTGCGGTCACTGGAGAAGGTCCCAACGCGAGCCACGTTGAGGATCGCCTTTCTGGCCCAGACGTCGGCGTTCTGATAGTCAGCGTCAGCGCGGCGGCTGGCATCGAGATAAGACGGAAGATCAGCCATGAGGAAGTAGCGGTCACCGCGATCGAGTATCTCATCCACAATCCAGCGAAACAGTCCCGGCTCGCCGGCTGAGAAGCGGTCGGTTGACAGCGACTCCATCACCCGGCGCAAAATCGGATTGCTGTTATATAGTTCACGGGGATTGTACGTGTGGTTGTCCTGATACCACTTCACATCATCCGGCAGCAGGCCAAAGGTATAAATATTTTCCGCGCCAACAGCCTCGCCGATCTCAATGTTGGCGCCGTCCATGGTGCCGAGCGTGAGCGCGCCATTCATGGAAAGCTTCATGTTACCGGTGCCAGAAGCTTCCATGCCGGCGGTGGAAATCTGCTGGCTCAAATCAGCCGCGGGCATGATGAGTTCCGCCAGGGACACACGATAATCCGGTACAAAGACAACCTTCATCATGTTACCCACGCGTGCGTCTGAGTTCACCACGTTGGCCACGTTGTTGATCAGCTTGATGATCTGCTTGGCCGCCCAGTAACCAGGGGCCGCTTTGCCGGCAAAAAGATATGTGCGCGGTACTTTAGGGTGCTGGCCGTCTTCAACGAGCGCCAGATATTCATGGATGATGCGCATCACGTTCAGGAGTTGGCGTTTGTATTCGTGGATGCGCTTGACCTGAACGTCAAAGAGAGAATCGGGATCAACCTGCACGGCGGTGCTGTCAAGGATCTCTCGTGCCATGCGTTCCTTGCAGCGTCGCTTGATTTCCAGAAATTCGTTCTGGAAGGCTGAGTCATCCGCGAACTTTTCAATTCCGCGAATCAGCTCAAGATCCGTGATCCAGCCTTCGCCCACGGTGCGCGTCAGCAGCGCTGAGAGCCCGGGATTTGCCTTTAAAATCCAGCGCCGCGGCGCCACACCGTTGGTCTTGTTGCTGAAGCGGGCCGGCCACAGTTTGGCGAAGTCCGGCACCAACGAAGTCTTGAGCAGTTCTGAATGCAGTTTGGAAACGCCGTTGATGGCGTGGCTGCCCACGATGGCCAGATGCGCCATGCGCACCTGCTTCTCCGGACCTTCTTCAATGATCGACATGCGGTTCATGCGATCAATATCGCCCGGCCACAAACTTGAGACCTCACGAAGAAACTGGTGATTGATGCCGAAGATGATTTCCATGTGCCGGGGCAGAACGTGCTCCATCAGCGAGATGGGCCAGCGCTCCAGCGCTTCCGGCAGCAATGTGTGATTGGTGTAACCGAGAGTGGCTTCCGTAATTTCCCAGGCGCGGTCCCAGTCCAGTTGATACTCATCAATCAACAGGCGCATCAGTTCGGCAACACACAAGCTGGGATGCGTATCATTCATCTGAACAGCTACTTTGTCAGGGAACTGCTCAAAGCCGTTGTGCGACGAACGATAGCGCCGCATGATGTCACGCAGAGAGCAGGCCACCAGAAAATATTCCTGCAACAGGCGCAGTTCTTTGCCGGAACGCACGGAATCAGATGGATACAGCACGCGCGAAATATTCTCAGAAGCAATCTTCTGTTCGACCGCACGAATGTAGTCACCGCGATTGAAAATCTCAATGTCAAAGTCTTCTGAAGAGCGCGCGGTAAAGAGCCGCAGATAATTGACGGTCTTACCGCCAAAACCAGCCACGGGCATGTCATTGGGAACGCCGACCACGATCTTTGCGTCCACCCACCGCTGGCGGCGATTGCCCTGCGAATCGCGCGAGGCCTCCACGCGTCCGTACAACGGGATGGCGCAGAACTCATGCGGGCGATCGATATAGAAGGGCGTGCCTTCGGACTTCCAGAGATCAGGTTTCTCACGCTGATGGCCGCCGACAATCTCCTGCTTGAACATGCCATATTCATAGTCAATGCCATAACCAAAGCCGGGCATGTTCATAGTGGCCAGCGATTCAAGAAAGCACGCAGCCAGACGTCCGAGTCCACCATTGCCGAGACCTGCGTCAGGCTCCACTTCAAGAACATGATCGAGATGGATGTTCATTTCCGCGGCTACGGCGCGGCATTCATCCATCAGGCCAAGATTGCAGAGATTGTCACTGAGCCAGCGCCCCATGAGAAATTCCATGGAGAGGTAGTAGAGACGCTTGGAATCCTGGTCACGGTAGCGTTGCTCGGTTTCGAGCAGGTGATCAACCATGTTGTCGCGTATGGCAAGTGAGATGGGCTTAAAAAGCTCACGCGGAACCAGGACTTTTTCAGGACGCGCCAGGGTGTAGCGCACGTGGCGCAATATGGAATCCCGCAATCCATCGGGATGAAAAGCCCTACCGGTAAGGTGGTCAGAAGACATTGTTTTCAAGACGCTTTAGATGCAGCGCTGTCCCGGGCGAGCAAAGCAAAAACGTGATTTGCCAAACCTGACGTCTGTGCCATGAATATACACAGCGCTGGTTCAGCAATCACTCTTTCCCGTGAGAGCTATTTCTAGTATTGCATAGCGTGGCGCTGCGTGACACTAAGGTGTAACACTTGTGTACTCAGAGCTTTGGATGCTTAGTATGCCAGTCAGTAGTTGACTGGAACAGCCGCGCCGCCTGGATGACCTTGGCGTCATCCAAAGGGCGGCCAATAAACTGCAACCCAACCGGCAGGCCGTGTGCACCGAAACCACACGGAACACTGATGGCCGGCAGGCCGCAGATATTGCCGATGCCGCCAATGGGATCGGGATAGCTGAGTTCGTTATCGAGATTTGCATCCAGTCGACTGGCGACCACCGGAAGAGAAGCCGCTGCCAGCACATCAACCTGTGCGAACAGCTCGTCCATTTTCTTCTGGATAATTCCGCGAATGCGCTGGGCGGTGATGAAATCAGACGCGCTTACCTCTTCATTGATATAACCGCCAACCTTGCCCGCAGGATCACTGAGGTCGGCGACTTTGCCGGAATGAATCAGATCACGAAATGCCGCGGCACCTTCCACGGAGACGATGGTGCCGGCGGCCGTCTCCCACGGACCTTCAGGAAGCGAGACGTCACTGGGGACGACAGCACGATTCGCGTCCAGCACCTTGCGGGCTGCTGTGAAGGCAGTGCTCACTTCAGGCGACATTTCCTTCCACTGATTTGCCAGCCATCCCAGACGCAGGTGAGGGTTGGCGGCTGCGCCGGTGTAGCGGGCATTGATGTCAGGCAGTGAGCCGGCATCCTGCGGATCGTGGCCGGCGATGACCCTCAACACCGCGTCACAATCGTCAGCAGTCCGGCACATGGGCCCGATCTTGTCCATGGAATAGGAAAGAGCCATAGCGCCGGCGCGGCTCACGCGCCCAAAGGTAGGCCGCAATCCTGAAACTCCGCAGAAGCCTGAAGGACAGATGATGGATCCCCATGTCTCCGTGCCAAGAGCGAAGGCCGCGAGACCAGCACCCATGATGGCGCCGCTACCGCTGGATGATCCGCATGTCCAGTGGTCAGTGTTCCAGGGATTTTTTGTTGCACCGGGTGCGGAGGCCGATGCAAAACGGTATCCCATGCCTCCCGCAAGTTCGATCATGGCAGCCTTGCCGATCAGCACCGCGCCGGCCGCTTCCAGCTTGCGAATGACGGTGGCGTCGTAATCAAAATGCTGATCGACGTATGGCTTTGCTCCCCATGTGGTGGGATAGCCTTTTACCGCGAGCAGATCTTTGGCTGCATACGGAATGCCATGCAGCATGCCGCGATACTTCCCTGCATTGATTTCTTTTTCTGCTGCCTGGGCCTGTTGTCTGGCCAATTCCGGCGTGAGTGTTACATAGGCGTTGAGTTTCGGGCCAATCTGGCGGCTGCGCTCAAGATAGCTTTCTGTCAGTTCCACAGGAGAAAGCTGGCGTGCGCGGATGCGGCGGGAAAGTTCAGAGACGGGGAGGAACAGGATGTCTTCGCTCAGCATCTACTTCTTCCCTTCATTGCGATAGAGCTGAAAAACGGTGGCCGGCTGGTCGGCATTATCGAGGGCAAAAGCCCGCATCTTTTCCACTCCGTCCTGCGCTTCCGCCAACTGACGAAGGATGTCTTTCTTCTGGTCATCGTTCAACCGGCTGCCGTATTTTCGGGTAATCGATGCTAATTTCATCTCAAGTTCAGCCTTCCCGCCCGCGGAGAGCTTGTCCATGGCGGAAGGCGGCTGACTGGACGCTTGCAATTCGGTTCCAGAATGGGAAAGACCGGCCAGGGCATCAGCGGGATTCAGGACCACGGCGGTGGCGGCGGCAGCCGCCGCCAGGGTGAAATTACGGCGCTCCGGGGAAAACTTAGACATCCGTTCGCTCCTTGAATGGAACCCGGAGAGTAAACCAAGCTGCTCCGGGCCGTCAAACGTTTGTCACTGCCGCTGCATCTAAGTCTCTGCCACCAGTCAGAAAACTTTATTTCCGGATGTGCCTATGGCTCGCTGGTTAACGTTTGACACGAATACTGCCTCCACGCTGCGCAAGCAGCTTCCCCGTGAACAGGTGTTTGAACATGGCGCGCATAGCGCGGTGGAATATGCCTCCGGCACCGGACAGGATCTGGTTACGCTCCTGCCGACTGGATCCACCGGCGAAGTAGCCATTGCCGTGTTTCGCCAGGCTAAGCCGGTATTGGTGGAAAAGCCGCCCACGACGATGCCGAAAAGTGCGCAAGGCGATCCCCCGACGCAGAAGCCTTCGGCATGGAAGGTGGTTGCACCTGAGCCAGCCGCGCCCGTAGCTGGTGAAACTGAACCCGAAATTGCCAACGCGCCTAAGCCCATTCGCAATCTGGAAAACGAACTGCCTTTTGTGCGCAAAAAAGGCCCTGCTATGAGGGCCGGCGGAATCCTGGGCACGCGTGACGAAGTGGTGTTTGATGACGAGCCTGTAGTGAAGCCCAAGAGAAACTGGTGGCAGAGATTCTGGGATGAGGACGAGTAGGCTTTTGTGTCGCTCCGCTGGCGCTGCGCTCCGGCCTGCGGCAGCGCTGTGGTTTTTCCATGGCTGGCTATACCCCGCCCTAATCTCTCAGCGCGGCTTTTCTGCGAAAAGCTTAGCGCCTCGGGAACGGACGGGGCTAGACTGTGTCGCGCCATTGGCGCTTTGTGCACTGTATGGCAAGGAGATCGCGGAAGATTGCGAATGCACGCCGTTTCTCTACTTAGAATCCTACGCGCACTCAAGAAAGACGAAGGAACCAGACGTTCATTCGATTTTCAACCTCGAAAAATGCGCCTGTTGGCCGGAATCACAACGGGTAGAAGGCATCGCTCGCGCGCTTAACTCAACGAAAGTTTGGAATTCTGCCTAGAACGTGAAGGCAAGGCCGCCGCGCATGGAGCGGGCGGACTGGACCATATAGACGTTGCGGCCGTCCTGGCCAGCAACCGGCAAGTAGCCTTGAGCCAGCAGATTGCGCAGATCCAGTAATGCGTCCATTTTGCCAGGGATCAACGAATTACCGGGCAGTGGTTGACGAATGAAGATGCTCAGGTAGGGATCGGCTTGTCCTGGCGAAGCATTGAAAGCATCCACTGTCGAAAGCGTATTGCCACTGGTCCATTTATAAGAAGCGATCCAGCGCGTGCCTGACGCGGGTACATAGCCTGAAACCTTGGTCGCCATCGATTGCTGGCGGCTCTGCGCCAGCGCCTGGGCCAGGTTCTGCCAGGTTGAGAGCGAGTCAGCGGTTACTGCGCCGCCGTTGGAATAATCGAAGGTGGCAGAGAGATCGTCAGAGATTTTTCTCTCGATCACCAGCCGCATTCCGGTCGTGCTTAAAGCGCCGTTCAATGCATACGAGAATGTGCCGGAGTAAACGTCAGGCAGCACATCATCAGAATAGCTGGTGGGATCGCCAGCCCCGGTTAGAACCAGGTTGCGAACACGGTCAGTGAAGGCAGCAAGCTGAACGCTGGTCTTGCCGATGCGCCGTGAGATGGCCAGTTCCTGATGCATGGCCTTTTCGACATCAGGCATCCCGTTACTCAGTGCCATGCGCGGACCGGATTCACTCAGGTCAGCAGGAGCACTGTCAAAGCCTTTGGCCATGCGGCCATCCGGCTCGGAGGTGGCGTAGCGATATTCCACCATCATGTCCGGTGAAAGATGAATCTGCACGGAGCCGTAAGGACGCACGGCCGTTACACGCTTGGCGAACTCCATGGACTGAAGATCGGCGCCGTATTGCAGATCGATTACGCCTGCCACCGTCATCTTGTCTGAAGTGCTGATCTGCATGGCGGAGTAGGGTGAATTTTCAACCGCTGCGCCGGGGATGGCAAAATGGCGGTAGGTGACAGTAATGGTGGGCCGTGAATTGTCACCGAAGTTGTGCGCGTAAGAGGCTCGAACCACACCGCTGGGATCGCCCGCAGAAGCTCCGATATTACCGTTCAGCATCAGCGTGCCGGCGCTGAAGAGTGACTTTTCCAGCGCGAAAGCCGTGGTCATGTCACCAGCGCTTCCGAATCCATCTGCCTGTGCTCCGGCAATGAAAGCCACGCGACCTTTGAGGCGATCACTGTTCTGTTCTTCCGGAGTGGCCCGGGAAACAACCACCAACCCGCCTTTGTCCGTCTTGTCCTCTTCCAGAGCACGAAGGATGGGCCGGTTGGTTGACGAAGAGAGTGTCCAATGCCAGTCATCGGGCTCGGACTTTTTGGAACGGGTGGGCGGCAGCAGCTTCAAGGCATCTGCCAGGGTATTCAGCGTGAGATTTACCAGCACGTGCGCGCCGGAATTAAGCTTTACGTTTTCACGGAGCGAAGGCAGGAAGGAGGCCGCAGTGACCTTGACTTGATACTTGCCGGGAGCAATATCACGCGCGGAATAAAAGCCCTGCGCGTCCGTATAGACGGTATAACCCACGGTTGTGGCGGTGGTGTAAATATCCACTACAGCGCCCATCTGGGGCGCACCCGAACCATCTCTGATATATCCCGAGATTTCCCCTACGCGTGCCGCGAACACAGGCGAGGCCGCCATCAGGACTAGAAGAAAACATCCGATTTTACGGGTCATATCCACCACCTCAATGAAGTGGAATCGCCGGATTTACTGAACCGCGAATTTTGCCGTGGGCGAAATAGTTTGTTTGGAAACCAGATCGCTGACTTTGATGGTTACCTGGTACTCACCCGCGTCTAACTTGGCCAGCGGCAGTTTCCTTGCCAATGTTACCTGCTCGCCAATGTTGCCCATCTGGGCCGTTGATTCCGTAAAGTTTAGCACGGACTGTTTGGTTGCGGTGTTGATTACTGAATATTCCACAGTAGCTGACGGTTTCTTGGTCTTTTCGTCAACTCCCAGATTATAGACCTGCATCCAGAAGTTAACATTCTCACCCTTCTTGAAAGATGCCGGTTTACCGTCAGAAGGCTGTACCCGTGGACGAACCCGGCTTTGGCCTATCACGAAGTTTCCGGTACCGATTTCGCGGGCTGGAACGGCGTCTACCTGGTCCGCAAGGATCAGCGTGGAGTTTGACAGCTTGTCATCGCCACCCAGGTCAGGGACCGTCCAGCCTCGGCTGTAAGTACCCAGTTTGTCGCCATTGATGTCTTTAAGGACTACGTCCAGACGATAAAGTCCTGGACGCATTGGAATGGCCTTCCACCACAACGCCACCGTGCCCAGCTCTTTTTCCAGCAGCTCTGCCGGTATATCGCGACGGACTGTGTCTTCAAAAACCTGGACCGTCTTGCCGGACAGCGTGCTCATCTTGCCGAAGATATTCACCACGGCGCGCTGTACACCATCTTTGTTGGCGAACGTAAGTCCGCGGAGAGGAACCTGCAACGTGATCGGCACCAGCACGGTGTCAGAGGTCAGTTTGACAAAGTCAACGCGTACGTCAAATGGAAGCAGGTTGTAGCGGATCTTGCTGGTAACCACTTCCGCCAAGTCCTTGAACTTAACCGGAGGCGGCGTGTTCAGCTTGGAGAACAACTCAATGCGGTCAAACTGCTTGGTTTGATTGTTGCCGTTGAAAGGGCCCTGGCCAAGCTGTTCAAGACCGCCACGGAAACGGTCAGCCTTGTTGGCTTGTCCCATTTCTTCCATGGTTGTAAGACCTGCGTTGGGTACGTGGAGAAGCGCATCCTTCTTTGACCGGTCAATGGTCATCTGATAGGCGCCGCAACCGCAGTCATCTACAAATTCGATTTCCACTTCCTGCTGGCCAATGGCCTCAAGGTAGCGATAACGCCACACTTCAAAGGGGAAGGTTTCCGTGGAGCCGCCGCCTTCTTCCGCAGAACGCTGATAAGGGCCACCCATGGGATGAGCGTCAATGCTATCGGGAGGTCCGAACATGATGTACATGCGGCCGCGGTCTGTTTTCCAACCCGGGATGCCGGCCGCAAAATGCTCATTGGAATATGCGATGCGGCGATAATGCTCTTCCTTATATTCGTTTTCCGCCGTGTCCGGCGTGGGATCACGACGCAGCCAGAAACCTTCAATGAAGGTGTCTCTTTCCGAATCATTGGAGAGCTTCTTGAATGCGCTTTCTTCTTCTGAAGTAATGATCCAGCGGACGTCTTCGTCCAGCCACTTCTTGTATACGGATCCCAGTTTTTCGCGTTTACCGGAGGGTGTTTGCGGCTTAGGCCGGCTCAGCGGATCCTGGCCGCCAGATTGGTCATCATTAACCACGGCTCCATTTTTTTTATCTTTAGAGTCTGCTTTGGAGTCTACTTTTTTCTGGTCGTCTGAACTTTTGCTCTTTACGTCAGAGGTGGAGTCCTGGGTACCATCCTGCGCATGAAGAAGAAAACTACCGGAGATGACGAGTAAGAAAACGATAAAAAAACGGGCGATCTGGGGCTTGCCATGGATCATTGGCCGCACCCTCCTTGGGTCGAGACAGTTATCTTCAAATTTTAGGCCTTTCCAGCCCATGAAGCAAGACAGGAACGCTCAACCATGCCGATTCTTGCGCTCTTTAAGTGCTACATTTTATTAGGTTTTTCACCTATTAATCCGAGTTAGGTCTGGTTGGGCCACACCGCCTCTAGCTATAATTGAAACAGGGATCCCCGCCACGTCAAAAGCGTTCAGGGTGAAAATTGCTTGCTTTCAGCAAGGAACTTTCCACGTCTTAGCGGCGTATATCCACTGAGAATCTCCCCTGCGGTGCGGACGGAAGGACCATGAAAGCAAAAAAGATATTAATTGTTGTCGGCGTCATCATACTTTTGGGTGCCATTGTCGGCTTTACCGTGAACCAGACCCAGAAGAACCTGGTTACAGTGCAGACCGGCAAGGTCACAAAACAGGACATTACATCCATTGTCACCGCGTCGGGTGAAGTCAAGCCCAAGACGTTTGTGAACGTGGGAGCCAACGGTTTCGGCCGCATTACCCACCTGTACGTAAAAGAGGGCGAAAAGGTGAAGCGCGGCCAGATGCTGGCGCAATTGGAAAACGTGCAGTCGGCGGCAGACGTGGAGAACATGAAGGCGACCCTGGCCAGCAGCCAGACCGATGCCGTTGCGTCAGACGCAGCCATCAATACGGCATCCGCACAGCTCAAGAGCAGCACGGCTGACCTGGCCCGCGCCAAGCTGGATTACGAACGCACCGACAACCTCTATAAAAACAACTTGATTTCCCGTGCCGACTACGACACCAAAAGAGCCGCGTATGAAGTGGCGCAGGCCGTGCAGTCACAGGACCAGGCACGCGTGGCGCAGGCCAAAGCGCAGCTTGATTCGGCGCAGGGGCACATTCGTTCCGCACGCGCTCAACTTACTCACCAACAGGACTTGCTGAGCAAGACTGTCTATGCCGCTCCCTTTGACGGCGTGGTTACCAGCCTTCCGGTGCATGAAGGCGAGACGGTGGTCACCGGAATCCAAAACTCCCCGGGCAGCACGCTGATGACGGTGGCTGACATGAACGTGATCACCGCGGAAGTCCGCGTGGATGAAACGGACATCGTCAACCTGAAGCTTGGGCAGTCGGCAGACGTGACCATTGATGCGATTCCCGGCCAGACGTTTAAAGGCAAAGTCACGGAGATCGGCGACAACGCTATTATTCGCTCCACCGGCGTTTCCACGTCGCAAAGCACCTCCGGCAGCCAGGAAGCCAAGGATTTCAAAGTGGTGGTGACGCTCGACAATCCGCCGGCAAATCTGCGGCCCGGACTTTCTGCCACCGCCAAGATCACCACCGGATCCGAGAAAGGCACCCTATCCATTCCGATCCAGGCACTGATCATGCGCGACAAGAATGATCTGGAAGCTCAGTCTAAGAAGACCAAGGTAAAACGTGATCCAACCGCCCCCATGGAAAAGAAAGAAATCCAGGAAATACAGGGGGTGTTTGTGGTTTCACCGGGGAAAAGAGCCGAGTTCCGCCAGGTGGAAACCGGGCTGATTGGCACCACTGAAATCCAGATCAAGACCGGCCTGAAAGAAAATGAAGAAATCATTACCGGCAGCTTTAAAGTACTGAAGAGCCTGAAAAATGGCTCGGGCGTGAAAGTGGACAACACGCTGGCCACCAAAACTGAATCGTAACCTCTGATTGAATTTAACGTCTAAGTAAGCAACAGTGCGCGGGGAAAACGTGGAGCAGGAGAAAAGAATGGCAACCCAGATCGTTGACGTTACACCAACCACACCCATGGCGCCGCCGCAGGATTGCATCATCGGCACGGAAGAACTATGGAAGACCTACGTGATGGGCACCGAGCAAGTGCACGCGCTGCGCGGCGTAAACCTGCGCATCAATCGCGGTGAATATGTTGCCATCATGGGACCTTCCGGTTCCGGTAAATCCACGTTGATGAACCTCATCGGCTGCCTGGACACGCCCAGCAAAGGACGCTACTGGCTGAACAGCAACCTGGTCAGCGAACTGGATGACGACGAACTGGCGCGCATTCGCAACAGGGAAATCGGCTTCGTCTTCCAGACATTCAATCTTCTGGCCCGCGCCACAGCGTTACACAATGTGGAGCTGCCGCTGATCTACAGCGGCACACCGTCAGACGAGCGCCTGGCTCGCGCCAAACAGGCGCTGGAATCTGTGGATCTGGGCGAACGCATGAACCATAAGCCCAATGAGCTATCTGGTGGACAAAGACAACGCGTGGCCATTGCGCGCGCACTGGTGAATAATCCCTCCATCATCCTGGCTGACGAACCCACGGGCAACCTGGACTCACAGACAGGAAATGAAATCATGAACCTGTTTGCGACGCTGCACGCCAAGGGCAACACCATTGTCGTGGTGACCCATGAGAATGACGTTGCTGAGCATGCGCATCGGGTGATCCATATCCGCGATGGTGTTATTGCCAGTGACGTGCGCAAACCGAAATAAATCCTGTTACACTGTTGGTTGCACGGACTGTTCCGGGCAAACCAGCAAGACTTGCCGCAGAATACGCGGTTGTCGCCAGAACGCGACTTTACGCTTCCGGGCGTGAACTGGAAACAAAGCCCCTGACTCACGAAGATGGCGCATACGGAACCTGTGAGGTTACAACTGGTCCGTTACGGCCGGCGCCTATCAGCGGACGTTAGTGGCAAGTGGCTGGCAGCAGTTCAGGTCTTCGTAGTTCCGCACGATGGGCTCCGCAGTACTTCTCTGCCGCACAAAACTCGCAAAAACTGAATAAGTCAGGAGTAAGGATGAAGTCTCTTCACCCTCAAGCAACTCTTGTGCTTCCTGGCGCAGGGGAACGGCTTAGCGTGATCGGCGATCGGCAGACAATCAAGCTGGATGGCTCACATACCGGGGGCGCCTTTGCGCTGATTGAACAAAACAACGAACCCGGCGCTTCCATGCCGGAACATTTTCATACCCAGGAAGATGAGATCTTTTACGTGCTGGAGGGTGAAATGGAATTCACCGTGAGCAAGGAAAGAATTGTTGCCTCAGCCGGCACCACAGTCTTTCTGCCCAAGGGCGTGCCGCATTCATTTAAGGTGGGCGAGAAGGGCGCACGAGCGCTGATTATGCTGCAACCCGCAGGCACGGAAAAATTGTTTCGTGAATTAAACGACTTGCCGCCGGGTAACCCGGATTTTGCACTGGTCGCCAAGACCTGCAGTAAGTATGGGATACATTTTGTGTAAAGCGGTAGTTGGTTATTGGAGCAACGAGACCCTTACCGCGGATAAACGCGGATGGTCGCGGATCAGAAGATGGGTAATTGAGTAGTTTGGTAAATGGGCAATTGAAAACCTTGACCACAAAGGTCACGAAGGAACACAAAGGAATCCGGCGATCTTTTGATCGGATGAACTGGTGATCGGAAGCGCAAGAAGATCCGCGCTGGAAGCGCTAGGTCCCGTTTTCAATTACTCAATCACCCAATCACCTAATTACCCCGATTATCCAATGCTCTTCCCCGCTTTTCTCTCTTCCAACTCTTCCAGCGTGCGCGGCCAGTCTTCGCGCAGGAGGCGGCTTAGTGATCGATCAGCCAGAAGCTTGCCGCCGGTCTGGCATTTGGCGCAGTAATTGGTTTCATTCGAGGCGTACTGGATTTTCTGAACTTTTGTTCCGCATCGCGGACAGGGCTGGCCGTATTTGCCGTGCACGGCCATCTCAGGGCGAAACGCCGTTACTTTTTCGGGGAACTTTTCGCCGGCTTCGGCGCGGAGGATTTCCAACCAATTATTCAACGACGCTTGCGTGGCTTGATGGAGACGCGTGATTTCATCGGGCTTCAGTTTCTGCGTTAACGCGATCGGTGAAAGCTGCGCGCTGTGAAGAATCTCATCAGAATAGGCGTTGCCGATACCGCTGAAGAAATGCGGATCGGTCAGTGACCGCTTCAACGTGTGGTTCTCCTGCGTGAGCGCGGCGGCGAATTCATCGCGGGTGGCGGCCATTACATCAATCCCGCCAGGATCAAGCTTCTGCAAGGCAGCTTCGCTTGCGATGACATGCAAAGACGCGCGCTTGCGTGCACCGGCTTCGGTGAGCGTGAGCGAACCGTTGTCAAAATCCAGTGCGGCCAGGGTGCGGCGACCGTCAGGGACTTTGCGTTTTTCGCTCCAGTGCAGACGACCCGCAATCATCAGGTGAAAGACCAGCCAGATGTCATTGTCAAAGCCGATGGCAATGCGCTTGCCGATGCGCCGCAACCCGGTCACTTTGTGTCCCTGCACGGCATCGATTGGGGGCGACGCGGTGCGGAGAAGAAAAGGTCCGGCGATCAGCACACGCTCCAACACATGCCCGCTGATACGCTGATCCAGCGCTTCGATGTAGACGGTGACGTCAGGCAGTTCAGGCATGCTTCATTTCAAATTTACAATTTTGAACTTGAAATTGAAAATTCGAGTCAAATTCCCCAGTTTCATAAACAGGCTGACGCAGCTCCTTTAGGACGTAACTTTCCCGAATTTTGAGCGGAGCACAATGGGAAAAACCAGTTGTCGCAGGCTGGCACAAGGGTCGCCCAAAAACAGGAGACTGAGTAAGCGGATTTTATCGAATATCAATATTTTATTTACGATATTCAATAAGCAATTTATTGATATTCGATATATAATAGGAGACGAGGGTAAATATGTCAAAACGAGTCTCGTCATCCGCCGCGCTGCCGGTCGCGTACGCCGTGCTGCGACTTCTCATCATTCTGAACTGGCTGATGGGCGCAGCAATTCTGGCCCTGCTGGTGGTGCCGAACGGGCAGTGGATCATGGCGGCATTCAAACTTTCTTCTTCGCCCGACGCAGAGCGGCTGATCATGGGCTTGCGCGGGATTGCAGTGTTCGGCCTGGCCGCGGTCCCGCTGCACTACGTCATCCTCAAACGGCTGCTCGCGATGGTTGAGACCGTGCGAGCGGGAGACCCGTTCGTCGCCGGGAACGCTTCTCGTTTACAGGTGATTGCCTGGACGCTGCTCGCGCAGCAGATTCTCAGCCTTGTCATCAGTGCGATCGCCAAGTCTGTTTCGACTCCGGCGAATCCCCTCCATTTAAATGCAGGCTTTTCGGTCAACGGCTGGCTCGCAGTACTCCTCATGTTTCTGCTGGCACGGGTGTTCGCGGAAGGTGCGCTCATGCGCGAAGACCTTGAAGGGACAGTGTGACATGGCGATTGCCGTCAAACTGGACGACGTGCTTCACGACCGGCGAATGACGCTGACCGAACTTGCGGACCGGGTGGGAATGACGCTGGCGAACCTTTCGATCCTCAAGACGGGCAAGGCACGCGCGATCCGCTTCTCAACGCTGGATGCAATTTGCGAGGCGCTGTCATGCCAGCCTGGTGACATTCTACGGTTTGAACCGGAGCAGGCAGAACGCGATTCACCGGCGGCGGCGAGCAAACAGGACGTGGGCGGATGAAACCATTGATGGCCGACCGACGTATGTCTGATGAGAGGCAACGAATCTGTCAAACACGACAATCCAGCCAGGAGACTCTCAAATGAACCAAAAGGTGGTATTAACTATTACATCTCTGCTCTCGATCATCTTGTTTTCATTTCACTGGGTGGATGACATAGTCCGCGGGATGGCACCGGGAGGAGTCTCGGGCCTCGGCGGAGTCGCCATCCTCGTGGTCTGGCTGTACGCAACGCTGATGCTCGCCGAACGGCGATCGGGATACATCATCATGCTCATCGCGTCGATGGGTGGATTGGGTGTGCTTATCCTGCACATGCGAGGGGCAGGACTTGTGGGCGGGCGGATCGCCCACTCCAGCGGAATCTTTTTCTGGGTCTGGACGCTGATCGCGGTGGGCGTGACCTCGACCTTCTCCGCGATTCTCTCGGCGAGCGGACTGTGGGGGCTGCGAGAGAACAGGGCACGGTAGAGCGGTTAGCCTCGGTAGAGGGCATGCTTTTTTGTCCCGCACAACAATGCGATGGTGCAGGCTACCGGCGTCCGTCATCCTGAAGGACAGAAAATACTGGAAGGCCAGGTCAAGCCGCCCTTATCCTTGAATATCCATGATCCAAACGCTTGCGATATCCGGTTACCGTTCCATCAGGAACCTTGTTCTTCCGCTCAGCCGGCTCAGTCTGATTACCGGCGCTAATGGCAGCGGCAAATCCAGCGTCTACCGGGCGCTTCGACTGCTTGTTGACGCTGCATCGAATGCTGTGGTCGCGTCGCTGGCCCATGAAGGAGGTCTCCCCTCCACCCTTTGGGCAGGCCCCGAGTCGATTTCGCGAGCGGTGCGTCAGGGTGAGTTTGACGTAGAGCCTACTGACAAGCGTAAAGCGGTTAGTCTGAAGCTTGGTTTTGCGGGCGATGTGTTCGGGTACGCGATTGATCTTGGTTATCCACCGCCGCCACCGCCACAGACTCTCTTTGGTTTAGATCCGTGCATTGAGCGCGAGTGTGTGTGGCACGGCGGCGTTTACCGTAAAGCGGCACTTCTGCTGGACCGTCGCAATGGAGTCGTCCAGATTCCAGGTGATCGCGGCAGTGAGCCGGTTATTCTGGCAAAAAACCTTGGCGCCCGTGACGGTATGCTGGGCAGCATTGCCGATCCCGAGCGCGCGCCTGAGGGTCTTCTGCTTCGTGATTCAATCCGGGCCTGGAGATTTTATGAAGGCTTTCGAACGGATTTAACATCGCCTGTGCGCCTTCCGCAAATCGGTACTTTTACACCTGTGCTCAACAATGATGGCACTGACCTGCCCGCGGCTCTACAGACCATATTGGAGATCGGTGACAATGAAGCACTCGAACGAACACTGAATGATGCATTTCCGGGTAGTCGAATCGTCATCACGACGGCGGCTGGGCGGTTCGAGGTTGGCCTGCATCAACATGGACTCTTGCGCACTCTTTCAGCAAGTGAGTTGTCCGATGGAACATTACGTTTCCTGTTGTGGACAGCCGCCCTACTCACGCCTCGACCGCCGGAGTTGATGGTCCTCAACGAGCCCGAGACCAGCCTGCATCCCGACCTTCTTCCCGCTTTGGCCAGACTGATTACTTCCAGTTCCGAACGCAGCCAAATCCTGGTGGTTTCCCATTCGGAAATATTGATTTCCGCCCTGCAATCAAATCCGGCTTGCAGAAGATTGCATTTGGAGAAATCGTTTGGGGAGACGGTGCTTTCCGGAGCCACAGTTCTCAATACGCCTAAGTGGGAGTGGCCTGCACGCTGAGCCTATCTCAGGAAGAACGGCTGAACTGAGCGAGGTTTTTCCAGGCGAACACGGACAGAAAATTCCGGAAAATCCCGGATCATCCACCGAAGCCGCGAATAAACTAAAGTTTAGTTGCTTCTTTGATCGAGATCAGGCATAGTGAAGCTTGAGGATCGCCGAGACGCCGTCATCGTGCGACATCGGGAACAAACCCCTACCGCGGATTAACGCGGGAGGCGCGGATCAGAAATGGGTTGAAGTCTACGCCAAATTGGGATGACCGCTTCCATCGCCGTGATCGCACGACATCGCACGACATCGCCGGGATCGGAAAGGCAAGACCTAACATCTCGCCACGGAGGCGCGGAGAAAAAACCACAAATCGGATGATCTGGCGAACTGGTGATCTGGTGATCGGAAACAGCAGCAAACTGCTCAACTCTACGCCAAATTGGGATGACCGCTCCATCGCCGTGATCGCACGACATCGCCGGGATCGGAAAGGCAAAGCTCACCACTGATCAACACAGATGACACTGATCTGAAAAATGCCAAGGATCGTGAAGTCTACGCCAAATTGGGATGACTGGGATCGGATGGGAGGAATGACGGGGGTGGGTGGATCGGGTGATCTAGTGATCTAGCGATCGGATGATCTAGTGATCGGATGATCTGGCGATCGGACACAGCAGCAAATTGCTCAACCCTACGCCAAATTGGGATGACTGGGATCGGGTGGGGTAAACCGGCAGGGGTAGGGTGTGTGGATCACCGAAGGTTGAAATGCAAAAAAGGGCATCCCTTGCGGAATGCCCTCTCGAGGTCGTTGGACTTGTCTTACTGCTGTCCGCTTACGGCCTTCTGCAACGTGTTCTGCGTTGTGGCGGCCGGAGGCTCAGCGAAGAAGTTGTGGTCATACAGGTTGCGGTAGAACCTGCCGGTAATCTCCGCAGTCTTGGGACCGGAGGTGGGGCGTCCGCCGCGGAGGAAGATCACGGTAACAATGTGTCCGTGCTGGGTGTTGGCATAGGAGGTGAACCAGCCGAAGCGGGTGCCGTTTTTGGAGCAGGTACCGGTCTTGCCCAGGATCTGTTCTTCACTGAAGTTTGTGCGCAGGCTGCGAGCGGTACCGTATTGCACTGCGCCGGTCATTCCGTCTGACAGTTCTGGAATCACGTCAGAGATTTCAAGCTGGCGTTTGATCTTAGGCTGGAAGGCAACGGCTTCTTCCGGCGTGGTGGGATGCTGGAGGTAATAGAGCGTGCCTCCGTTGGCGATGGCTGAAACCAGCGCGCCCAGTTGCAGCGGCGTCATGGAAATGCCTTCACCGAACGAGCACATCTTGCCTACGCCGCCGAGTTTCTGGTCGATTTCTTGTGTGGGGTAAGTCCCAAGGTGTTCGCCCTGGATGTGGTAACCGGCAAGTTCGCCGAGTCCGAACTGGTGAGCGTAGTAGCTGACCTTGGGAAAGCCAAGCTGACGTCCAACGGATTCAAAGTACGCGTTGTTGGAGTGGGCCAGCGCCTGCGTGAGAGTCATCTGGGAGTGACCGCCGAGTGAGACTTCTGTCTCGCGGGAGATGAGGCCTTCACTGAGAGCAGCGAGCGCCACGGAAACTTTGATGGTTGAGCAGGGCTGCGCGCCTTCAGATAGCGCCAGCTTCTGGTTGACCATGGCAAGGATGCGTCCGCTGCTGGGATCGATGGCGACCACGGTGCCATTCATATTGCCCAGGGCATCGATGGCAGCCTGACGAACGACGGCATCTTCGCCGCGAGCGTCATCGCCGTCAGACGCGTCAGTGGCATAAGAACTGGTATAGAACTGTTCAACGTAACGGCTGCGACGGCGACGCAGTCGCGCTGAGCGTGCCGACTTGGTGGTGAGAGAAGCTGCTACAACGGTGCCAGAGGTCTCGCCGGCGACGGCGGTCCTGGCTCCAGCTTTGGATTTGGAATGAGCGGCTACGGCGCGATGAGCAACGGCGCGCTTGTGGCGCAGGCGGGCCATATGTCTCTGGGCGCGCGCGCTTTCCGCAATCCGGGCTTCTTTCTTCTTATTTTTTGATGTGCTGGCCGAGGGGGCAGCAAACGAAGTTGTGGCGAAGACCAGCGTGACAACGATGGTTAATAGAACGGAGAGGTATGAACTTCTGAACCGAGACATCATTTTCTGGGTCACTCAAAGAACCTGCTTACCCCGGGTGAGTTAGTGGTCGCACTGGAGCAAATGTCCGGAAGGCGAACCGTGGCGCAGTTCGCAAACGAAGATTTGTTTTGCCGTGGAACGGACCGTGGTATGACTCTGATGCTACGGTAACCCATTTCACGGGTGCAATCGTTAAATCACCTGAATACGGCGTAAGTAATCCTGCTTCTGAATAGACTGATGCAGCTGCTCTGGCCAGGTTTGCACCAGAACAGCCAAGGGTCTGTATTCATTTGTAAATATCGGCGTTCAGGCCGAAAAAGTTAGCTTTCACTTGACGGCCCGGAACTTAACGCCAACAGGTTACGGCTTGTGAATGTAGACACGTAAAGGAGAACCTCAGGGGCTGAAGCCCCCGAGTTGGTGGTCGTTTAACGGCACAGCTAAAGCTGTGCCCTTTCAAATCAGCTCTGCAACCGCTGATCTAGTTGATTTCACCTCAGGGGCTGAAGCCCCGATTTGGTGGTCGTTTAACGGCACAGCTAAAAGCTGCGCCCTTTCAAATCAGCTCCTGCAACGGCTGATTCAGTTGATTTCGCCTCAGGGGCTGAAGCCCCGATTTTGTGGCCGTTTAACGGCACAGCTAAAGCTGTGCCCTTTCAAATCAGCTTCTGCAACGGCTGATCTAATTGATTTCGCCGCGCTTGCGGATGAAAGCCGGAACGTCCAGGTCATCCTGCTCAACGCTGGCTTTGATTGAATCGGTGACCATGGCGATGGTCGGGTTCTCACGCATGGGCACGGACATTACCCGTGAAGGCATGCCGTTACCGTTGTGGCCTGAGCCGTTGGACTTGGTTGCAACCTGCTGGGACCCAACCGCCACAGGTTGAGCCGGGACTTCATTCTGTACGTGGTAAACGTTGGCGGTGCGGGCGGATTGAATGGCCTGCTGCGCGCTGGTGATGCTGCGCTGGGTGCGTTGCTGGAAGTCACTCTTGAAGCCGGTGGCGATCACCGTGATCTTGATGGCGTCTTCCATCTTCTCATCCAGCACGGCGCCAAAGATGATGTTGGCATCCTCATGCGCGGCGCTCTGGATGATGGTGGAGGCTTCATTCACTTCCGCCAGTTTTAGCGAACTGGAGCCAGTGATGTTGATGAGGATACCGCGAGCACCGTCAATGGCGCCTTCTTCCAACAGCGGCGACGAAATGGCGGCTTGTGCAGCTTCAATGGCGCGACGTTCGCCCTTGGCGATGGCAGTTCCCATCACGGCATGGCCCATGCCCTGCATGATGGTTTTCACATCGGCAAAGTCACGGTTGATGATGCCGGGAATGGTGATGATGTCTGAAATACCCTGCACGGCCTGGCGAAGAATGTCATCGGCCACGCGGAATGATTCAAAGAACCCGGCATTCTGCGCCACAGCGAGGAGGCGTTCATTGGGGATGACGATCATGGTGTCAACGCTATCCACCAACTCTGACAGTCCGCGTTCTGACTGGTTCATGCGGCGCTTGCCTTCAAACGCAAACGGCTTGGTGACCACGGCAACGGTAAGCGCGCCCATTTCACTGGCCAGCGACGCAATGATGGGCGCAGCGCCTGTGCCTGTTCCGCCTCCGAGACCGGCGGTGACGAACACCATGTCCGCGCCCTCAAGGGCTTCAATGATTTTGTCGGCGTCTTCGAGTGCACCGCGGCGGCCGATTTCAGGATTTGCGCCCGCGCCCAAACCCGTGGTGAGCTTGGTGCCAAGCTGGATCTTTACCGGCGCACGCGACATCTGCAAAGCCTGCAGGTCAGTGTTGGCCACCACAAACTCCACGCCTTCCATGCCGGCGCAGATCATTCGATTGACAGCGTTGCCACCGCCACCACCCACGCCAATGACCTTGATTTTGGCGTTGTTGCGCGGATCTTCATTGAAATGGATACGAATATCGCCTTCTGGTTGCATCTTTCTTTCATCCATGCGTTTACTCCCAAGCTCTTTGTTTGTTGTCACTGTTTACAAACGGGCTCGGCATCTGCCGGGCCCAAAAAGTCACCTTGCTGCCTGGGCTCCGGTTCCGCAGATTGTTTCAACCTGCGCAACCAGGGCCATCACCTTCACCGCGAATCCCGTTCACCTGCACGTACACAAAACTATGCCCCAAGCCTTGCCAGCATCGACCTTACCCTGGCGCCAAAGCCATGTTCCTGAATCATCTTGGCTGCGGTGGTGCGATGCGCATACATCGCCAAGCCAATCACCGTGGCAAACTCCGGCTCTTCCATGTCGTCCGGCATGCGGGTGACGGTTGTGGGATTGGCGATCCGTACCGGACGCTCCAGCAGCAACTCGCAAACCTCGGCGAACCCGTTCATGCGCGCTGCGCCGCCCGTAAGCACCATGCCCGCATTGCAAACTTCAAGCACTCCGGCCTGTTTGAGATGATCACGCATCATCTCGCAGAGCTCGTCCGCACGCGGCTCAAGGATTTCCGCCAGGAAGCGCCTTGGCATCAGCCGCGATGGCCTGTCACCCACAGCCGGCACTTCAATCTCATCGCCTTCTGGAACTTTGGCGCTGGACGTATGGCCGAAAACCTTTTTGATTTGCTCGGCGGAAACCAGCGGTGTGCGCAGACCAACAGCAACGTCATTGGTGAAGTGGTCGCCACCGATGGGAATCACTCCGGTATGAGCCACCATGCCGTCGCAATAGACGATCATGTCCGTGGAGCCTGCGCCGATATCGGCAAGACATACGCCCAGCTCTTTTTCGTCGGCACGCAGAGCGGAGTCGGCAGACATCAGGCCTTCATAAACCACGTTGTCCACGTGCAGTCCGGCGCGGTTGGCAGCGGTAACAATGTTCTGTGTCGCGCTGGTGGACGCTGTGACCATGTGCAGGTTTACTTCCAGCCTGCGGCCCATCATGCCCGCAGGATCACGAACGCCGGCCTGCTCGTCCAGGATGAACTCCTGCGGCAGCAGATGCAGGATTTCACGATCTCCGGGCAGAATCACCGAACGCGCTTTCTCCACGGCAGAGCGAATATCGTCACGATTGACATCACGCGGCCGCGCACCGAGCGTGATGCCGCCACGGCTGGTGATGCCCTTGATGTGCGCTCCGCCAATGGACACCACGGCGTGGTCCACTGTGCAGTTGGCCAGTTTCTCCGCTTCTTCCACGGATTTCTGGATGCTCTGCACGGCCTTTTCCAGTTCCACGATGATGCCCTTGCGCGAGCCGCGACTCTCCACCTCGCCATGCCCGCGATATTCCAGACCGGAATCCGTAGCCTGGCAGATCAAGCACACTGTCTTGGCGCTGCCCACGTCGAGCACTGTGATCGTGTTACTGCTGTTGTCCTTCATTCTCGCTGCCGGCTCCTAAACTCAGTTGAAAATTCACGATGCGAAATTTTCTCTTTCCAACTTACTGCACAATTCTTCTCAGCGGCGAACTCTTCTTGCTTTCCTGTCAATTTTTTTTGCAACCACCACTGGCGGCTTCTCTGTTTTATGTTCCGGAGGAGCAACAGCCTCGCGCTCCACTGGCTTGTCCGGGTTTACGATGATCTGGCCTTCATAGCGCAGGTCAACCGACTGAAGATTCTGGAACTGCTGACGCCACTCGCCGATATGGCTGACATAAAGTTTGTAGCGATCAAGAAAGTTGCTGCCGCCCAGATGAATCAGCAGCGTGCCGCCACCTTCATTCGCTGTGACCTTCACATCTTCCGGATCCGAAAGGTCTACTTCGCTCAACTGGCGCATGTAACGGGGACCGCTATCGCCCGCGGAATCCAGATCGGCGGCAAGCCGGTTGTAGATCTTCATGGCAGCCATGCGGGAAGACAGCGGTTCGGTCTCCGTGATTCCGTGGATCACCGGAAAGGAATATCTGGTCAGCTTGTTGGCGGGCATTCCCATCACCACGCCATCGGCGTCGATGAGGTTGATACGCGAGCCAATTTGCGCAAACGCCACCGGCGTACGTTCCTGAATCTCAACGGCGATCCGGTTCGGCCACAAGCGCATCACCGTTGCCGACTGGACCCAGGGAATGGATTCAAGCTGGTGCTTGCGTTCGTCCAATGGAGTGAAGAAAATGTTGCGGCCGATATCGGCGCCGGCAACTTCCATCACATGCGCGCGGGAAGCGTTATGCACACCGGAGATTTCAATGCTGTCACTGGATTCAATCCTGAACCGCCATGAATGCATGCCGTAACCATAGGCAGCCGTGCCAATGCCAAAAAGCACCATGGCAACAATGACAACGATGGCGGCAAGCTTGAATTGTTTTGCGGTCTTTTTGGGGATGGCGGCGCGGCGAACCGGAACGCGCTTCTCCGTACGAAGAAATTGAGCGTCTTCGTCCAGTTCCTGTTCAATTTCAATGGTGACGGGATCGTTGTTGTTGCGGGAACGCGCACGCGAGCCGCGGATGAAATTATCCTGATCTCGCCCGTCCTCACCTGAACGTGAAGACGATTTATCGCCGCCACGCACTGCCTTTTCCCGTGGCGGGATGTCGTAATCGATCTTCTGGGGTACTTCTATAAGCTCGCGCGCCATTAAGAAACTAGGTCTGCGGAGTCTTCGCCAACCTCAATATACCTGTTTCCTGCTGTTTTTGTTAGGAGATTTTACGTAATGACCCACTTTTTATGGATCGGACGCGGGTGCGTTCTTCTCGCTCGTGACTTTTTGGCAGGCGGGCGACTGAATCTCAGGCAGCAGCGCTTTCCGCTACCTGGCTATTCAGGAATCCGACAATCGTCTGTTTCATTGTATTGGAGCTTCACAGGAACCGGTTGGGCAAAGATCAGGCTTTGCAACGCGCTTACCCTCCATTGCCCGGCGAACTGACATAGCCAGCCGCGGTTGATTGATCTCTTGCGTAACTCGTGCCAGGTTCCGGGCGTCCACTTTCGCTTTGCCTGGATCTTTCACCATAACAACTTTCACCTATCTACCTCTATCTGTCAGGCTACACTTTTTGCTACACAAATACTGAGCGCTATTGACCACGAAAGGATCGATCTGATTTGGAAAGCGAGGAAATACGCTCTTAAAGCGGTTTGGAGCGAAGCGACAAGATTGAGGGCGAGGCCGAACACGCGCCGAGCCCGCTGCAACAGGAGCATTCAAGAAGTTAGGGGATAGGCGATCTTCGCGGTGTTGGAGCGAAGCGACAGAATTTTACGCCCTGATTTTTTTTGCTTTTTCCCGGGCCTTCAGCAACTCCAGAACCTGCGGCCCAAGATGAGAAATGCTTCCAGCGCCCAGCGTAAGGATCATGTCACCGCTTTCAGCCACGGTCACAACTTCCCTGGCCGCATCCTCGAATGACGGCATGTAGCGGGCTTTTTTACCCGCGCTGCACAACGCTTCCGCCACGCGCTCGCCGGTAATACCAGGAATCGGCTGCTCGTTGGCAGGATAGATATCGAGCACAAAAACGCTGTCGGCATCGCCAAAAGAAGACCCGAAATTATCCAGCAGGTCGCGTGTGCGCGTATAACGATGAGGCTGGAAAACAACATGCACCTTGCTGAAGCGGCAGTCTTTGGCGGCTGCCAGAGTAGCTCGAATCTCCGTGGGATGGTGTCCGTAATCGTCAATCACGCTGATACCGCCCACGCGGCCCGTGAGTTGAAAACGCCGGTCAACGCCGCCAAAATTCTCCAGACCTTCGCGGATGCGCTCCGGATCAACGTCCAATCCAACGCCAACGCTCACCGCGGCCGTGGCGTTCAGGACGTTATGGTGTCCCGGTACTTGCAGATGGAACTCACCCAATGACCTTCCGCGATACTCAACGGCAAAATGGGCGTAATGCCGTGTGCTGCTGCACTGTGTCTTGGGGCGCAGGATGCGGAAATCAGAATCTTCACTTACGCCATACGTAATCGCCCGCCGGGCCAGCCGGGGCAAGAGAGACCGCAACCGCGCATCGTCATTGCATACCAGCACTGTCCCGTAGAATGGCACCCGATCCACAAAGTCAACGAATGCCTGCTCCACATCCGCCATGTCGCGATAGCAATCCATATGTTCGCGATCAATGTTCGTCACCACGGCCAGAATAGGCGACAGCTTCAGGAATGACCGGTCACTCTCATCGGCCTCAGCAACCATATATTGCGACTTGCCCAGCCGCGCATTCGATCCCATGGCATCCACGCGACCGCCGACCACTACCGTGGGATCCAATCCACCCGCATTGAGCACCGCGGCCACCATGCTGGTGGTTGTTGTCTTTCCATGCATACCGGCAATCGCGATCCCGTATTTCAATCGCATCAACTCAGCCAGCATCTCCGCCCGGGGAATTACAGGGATATGCTGGGCATGAGCTGCGCCGATTTCAGGATTGTCCATATGTACAGCCGAACTGGTAACCACTACCTCTGCGCCCGTAATATTCTCAGCCTTGTGCCCTATAAAGATGATGGCGCCAAGTTCTGCCAGCCGCTCCGTCACGGACGACGCGCGCAAATCTGACCCCGACACCTTGAAGCCCAGAGTCAGCAGGACCTCGGCAATACCACTCATGCCGATGCCGCCAATGCCTACGAAATGTATCCGCTGTATTTTTGCGAACATCCGCTAATTCTTCCCCGCCAACTCACCCACCATCCGCGCCACACGTCCCGCCGCATCACTGTGCGAAAGGCGCTTCGCCCGCGCCGACATCTGCTCCAGCTTGGCTCGGTTCACCATCATTTCCGCAACTGTTTTCGCCAGCTTCTCCGGCGTCAACTCCGATTGCGCAATCAACACCGCTGCTCCGCCTTCAACAATCGCCTCAGCATTGCGCCGCTGATGATCGTCCGCAGCCGTAGGCAGCGGAATGTAAATCGCCGGCTTCCCTGCCGCCGCGGCTTCGGCTACCGTGCTGGCGCCTGACCGGCACACCAGCAGGTCCGCCTGCGCAAACGCCCTGGGCATATCGTCAATGAATGCCGATACTTCTGCTGTAATACCCGCTCGTTCGTACTCAGCGCGCACGTCATTATAGTCGCGCTCTCCGGTCTGATGGATAACCTGCAAATCAGGAACTTGCCGTAGTACTTCCGGTACAGCGGCAGTTGCCGCCACGTTAATGGCATGCGCACCCTGGCTTCCGCCAAAAACCAGCAGGGTCGGCCGGTGGCCTGGCGGTGGCGCAGGGATTTTAAAAAACTCCTGCCTCACCGGAACGCCCACAACCTTGGCATTGCGGAAGTACTGGGTTGTCTGCTCAAAATGCACCGCCGCCGCGGACACTCTATGTCCTACGATCTTATTGGCGAATCCCGGCACATAATTCGGCTCAAACGCCAGCGTAGGGAGTTTGCTCAGGATCGCCGCCGCCATCGCCGGGCCGGATGCATAACCACCCACGCCCACCACCACGTCAGGGGCGAACACGCTGATAATTTTGCGGGCATGGACCACCGCCATCGGCAGGTCAATCAGGGTGCGTAGCCGCGTCATAAGGCTGACATTTTTCAGCGCGCCCACCTTGATATTCATCAGGCCAAAGCCTGCGGCCGGAACAAGCCGGTTCTCAATCCCACGGGCTGTTCCCACAAATAACACTTCCGCCTGAAAGCGCGTCTTCAATTCGCGGGCAATGGCCAGCGCCGGAATCACGTGTCCGCCGGTGCCTCCACCGGCAATCAGTACTCGCATCGTCTATCCATGTCGAATCAGAAGTCTAAATGAAAGGTTTGGATGCGCGTGAGTAGCTGCGAACCAAATCGTAGGCCAGGAAGCTAAATCAGAAACGGGATCAACCGGGGTGTTCTGCGGGCATAATCCTCGTACTCAGGATAGACAGCGGGAAGCAATCGCTCTTCACAGAGCATTCGTGCCACGAGTGCACCCACTGCGACAAGCGCCAAAGTGACATTTCCTGGCGAGAAATGAACCGCCATGCCGGCCACAATGGTCAGCGAGGCTCCAAAATAAATGGGATTGCGGACGTACCGGTAAGGTCCCGTTGTGACCAATGCTCCCCGCGTTGGACTGGCCGCGAAATGGAAGCTGCGAATCCCGAAAGCCAGCCGTGCCCACGCCACAATGAGAAGCCCCAATACTTGAACTGAAATACTAATAACGCCTGTCCCCAGGATTCCCTGGCGCAATCCCAGCCAAACCACGGCGATGATCACCACCACGGTCGCCACTATCGATACCGGGTTGAGGATGCGTTCGGGCATTTTGCGTCTGGGAGGGCGTTCCATCATCTCATCGCAGGCTGGCGGCAAACAACACTCGATTGCTTTGACCATTTACTTTGACCATAGTAAAATGAACTGACCATGGATGAAGTATCTATTTCTGAGTTTAAGGCCAAGTGTCTGGCCATTTTGGAGCAGGTGCGCAAAACGAAGAAACCGATTCGCATCACCCGCTTTGGAAAGCCGGTGGCCGAAGTTGTTCCCCCATCGCCAGGCAAGGAACGTGGAAACTGGCTGGGCTCCATGAAGGGCCGGGGCGAAATTCTGGGTGACATCATTTCCCCCGCGACCGATCCAGAAGACTGGGAGGTTCTTCGCGATTGAAGCTGCTTCTGGATACTCACATCTGGCTGTGGACGGCTTTGGAACCACATCGACTCGGCAAGCATCTCACCACCGAATTGCTTAGTGCAAAGAATGAGTTGTGGCTGTCCCCAATCAGTACGTGGGAAGCTCTGGCCTTGCATCGCAAGAATCGGATTCATCTAAACGGTGATCCCTGCCTATGGCTCTCTGAGGCGATGAAGAACTTCCGCGAAGCGTCACTCACCCATGAAGTCGCCATGGAGGCTCACCGTCTCGGGATGCACGCCGACCCAGCTGACCGCTTCATCGCAGCGACAGCGAAAATATTCGGCCTGACCTTGGTCACTGCTGACAAGAATCTTCTCGGTCTGGGTGACATCGCCACTCTCGCAAACCGGTAGGCGCCACCCGGTAGACTTTTTGGCCGCCCCAGCGGTTGGTTTGCATCCATGAACTTTCGGAATACCTTCAGCAGCAGCCCATCTTGATCTCGCCCGTGGCAGAAAGCGGCGGACCAAACGCCTCTTCCGGAGCGGGCGTTCCTTTGTAAGCCTTTATCCAGCGCCGTATTGCTTCAATCATCACCAGGATCACGCCAAGGATAAAAATAGCCATCAGGATGGAATCCAGATAGCCGGTAAACATCGTGGCCGGCTTCTGCGTCAGCGGCCAGAAGATGTTCTTGATCGATAGTACGCCCGCGCTGAGCGTGGTCACGCCCACAAAACACATTGGCGCAGCCGTGATCCATGCGTATTTCGCCTTGCCCATGTTAATCAGGAACGTGGTGGTCACAGCCAGCGCAATCGTCGCCAGCAACTGATTGCCGGTCCCGAACAACGGCCACAATGTGGAAATGCTTCCCGTATAGATCAGATATCCCCAGGCCAGCACCACCACAAATGTGGTTCCCAGATTTCCCGGCAGCCAGGCGCTATTGCCAAGCGGCTTGTAGATCTTGCCGGTCAGTTCCTGCATAACATAACGGGCTACGCGAGTTCCGGCATCAATCGTCGTCAGGATGAAGAGCGCCTCAAACATGATGGCGTAGTGGTACCAGTAGCCCATCAGTTTTGCCATGCCGGGCAGGCCTCTAAAAATCTGTGCCATGCCAATTGCGAGTGAAACAGCGCCTCCGGTGCGTCCCGCCAGTTTTTCACCCACTTCGGCTGAATACATATCCAGGTTCACCGTGTGCATGCCGAGCTTGGCAAAGATTTCCGGCGTCGCATTGATCGCGAAATAATCACCCGGATGCATCGAACATGCCGCAATCAAGGCCAGTACGCCCACCAGTGATTCCGCCACCATCGCTCCGTAGCCGATAAATCGGGCATCCGTCTCTTTATCCAGCATCTTAGGCGTCGTGCCGGACGAAACCAGCGAGTGAAAGCCTGAAATTGCGCCGCACGCAATCGTCACAAACAGAAACGGAAACAGCTTGCCTTTGATAATCGGCCCGCCGCCGTGAACAAATTGCGTCACCGCTGGAAACTCAATGTTGGGATGGACTACAAATACGCCCACGATCAGTACCGCAATCGTTCCCAGCTTCACGTAAGTGGAAAGATAATCGCGCGGCGTAAGTAGCAGCCAAACCGGCAGAACGGACGCCACAAATCCGTAAATCGCCATAAGTATCGTGATCTGGTGGGCGTTGAACGTCAGCACGTGCGCCGCACTCGAATCCGCAAACCAGTGGCCGCCAACTACGCTGGCAATCAGGAACACGACACCAAAAATGCTGGGCCCGACCATTTTCACGCCGCTCCCGCTCTTGAACATCCAGCCGCCCATAATCAGCGCGATCGGAATGGTCATCCCAATCGTGAACACACCCCACGGGCTCTGCGACAGCGCATTCACTACCACAATGCCCAGTCCAGCCAGCGTAACCAGCAGAATAAACAACACGGCAATCATCGCCACGGTACCGGCAAACGGTCCAATCTCGGTCCGCGCCACATCTGCCAGTGATCTTCCTTTATGCCGCGTTGACGCAACCAGCACCGTAAAATCCTGCACGCATCCGGCAATCACCGCGCCGATCAACAGCCACAGAAATCCGGGCGCGAAGCCGAACTGCGCTGCCAGCGTAGGCCCCACCAGCGGGCCTGCCCCCGCGATGGCGGCAAAGTGATGCCCGAAAAGGATCCACTTTTGCGTGGGAACATAGTTATTTCCATCTTTAAATGTGTGCGCCGGGGTGATCCGGCGATCATCCAGGGCCAGTGCCTTGGCGGCGATGAACGCGCTGTAGTAACGATAACCAAGGGCGTAGATACAGAGCGCGCCCAACAGAACAGGAAAGGTATTCATTTGACTCGCTCCTGAAATTTCGTCCAATGACAAGCAGGTTGCGAACATCCTTAAAACTCACGCACACGGCCAGATTCAGCCGATCTCATGATTCAGCCGCTCTCGTGATTCAGCTACTCTCATGATTCAGCTGGCTTCTTGGTCCTTCCAAGTTTGATGCTCTATCCTGTGCTCTGCTGTTGTCCGCTGCTGTGATTCTCATCACACTATGGCGCCACTGCGGAAGTGTTATCATGCCCGCTCATAGGCCACTTTCAGCCTTTCACGCCAGTGCCCGATCCGCCACAATCAGCAGGAGGTTTTCTCATGGCTACTATCCCCGTCAAGACTGAAACCGGAATCGAACAGCTTCTCAAGACGGACGTGGAGCTACATCCCCCGGCATTCCTGGTTGAGCAGGCGCGCGTGAAAGATTACGACGCCGAATACAAGCGTTCTGTGGAAGATCCGGATAAGTTCTGGGCTGAGGTGGCCGGTGAACTGGAATGGTTCCAGCCCTGGACGAAGGTTTTTTCCTGGACATATCCGACCTTTGAATGGTTCCAAGGCGCCAAATGCAACATCACCTACAACGCTCTCGACCGTCAGGTGAAATCCGGACGCAAGAACAAGCTCGCTTACACCTGGGTGCTGGAAGACGGCAGCGAGCAGCAGATCACCTACGGGCAATTGCTTGACTTCGTCTGCCGTACAGCCAATGGCCTCAAATCACTGGGCGTAAAAAAAGGCGATCGCGTCATTATCTACATGCCGCTCTCGCTGGAGGGCGTGGTCTCCATGCTGGCCTGCGCGCGCATCGGCGCGGTTCATTCCGTGGTCTATGCCGGATTCAGCGTTACGGCGCTGCGCAGCCGCATTGAAGATGCCCAGGCGCGTATCATCCTCACCTCAGATTTCACGTACCGTCGCGGCAAGCGCGTTCCGTTGCGCTCAATCGTTGAAGAATCCATTGCTGGTTTGGAGATAGTGGATAAAGTTGTCGTCCATCGCCGGGGAACGCCCACAGCAGAACTTGGTCCACGTGAAGTTGATTTTTACGACCTGGTCAAAGCGCAGAAAGCCGACTGTCCTGCCGAGATCATGGATTCAGAAGACCCGCTCTACATCCTTTATACAAGCGGAACCACCGGCAAACCCAAGGGCGTTGTCCACGTGCACGGCGGATACATGGTGGGCACGTACTATCACATGACCCGCTTCTGGGACATCCGCGATGACGATGTCTTCTTCTGCACCTCAGACATCGGATGGGTCGTGGGTCATTCTTATATCGTCTACGCACCGCTGCTGGCCGGTGCAACCACCCTCTTCCGCGAAGGAGCCATTGACTTCCCGCATCCAGCCATCGCCTGGGAAGTAGCGGAGAAATATGGCGTCACCGTGCTCTTCACCGCCCCCACGGCTGTGCGTATGTTCATGCGTCACGGTGATGAGCTGCCGAAGAAATACAATCTCACTAAAATCCGTCTCTTTACCTGCGCTGGCGAGCCCCTGAATCCTGAAGCTCTGCAATGGGCGTATCGCGTGATTTGCGGCAATGGCAAGACCGGCTTCGTCGCCGACAACTGGTGGCAGACAGAAACCGGTGGCCCGTGCCTCGGCACCATGTGTACCTTCCCGCAACGTCCTGCCAAAGCGGGCAAGGCTCTGCCCGGAGTTGTTGCAGAAGTTGTGGATCCACGCGGCAATCGCATGCCACCGAATAAAGGCGGCCTGCTCGTTCTTCGTCGCCCCTTCCCACATATGTTCCGCACCGTGTTCGGCGATCCTGCTCGTTACGCGGAAGACTGGGGCAAAGTTCCCAACGCCTACACCACCGGCGACGTTGCCGTTTGTGATGAAGACGGTTATTTCACTGTCGTAGGCCGAGCCGATGACGTCCTAAACGTCGCGGGCCATCGCATCGGCACCGCAGACGTGGAAGGCGCTCTGGTCAGCCATCCAGCCGTCGCCGAAGCAGCCGTCATCGGCATTCCCGATGAAATCAAAGGTGAGAACATCAAGGCATTCGTCATTTTACGTGTAGGACACACCGCATCGCCTGAGTTGGAAGCGAAATTGAAAGACCACGTCCGCCACACTCTGGGCTCGATTGCGGTTCCAGTTGCCGTGGCTTTCCCAGACAAGCTACCCAAAACGCGCAGCGGTAAGATTATTCGCCGCTTGCTGAAAGCCCAGGAACTCGGCCGCGACGTGGGTGATCTGTCGACGCTGGAAGAATAGTTTGTACTTTATCCCGAGCGTTCGGTCTTTATCCCGAGCGGAGCGAGGGATCCCTACGTTCTGAAAGAATGTTTTTGCGCCAGCAATCGCGACCTGGTCACGGAGGATGCCGAATCTGAAAACGTCGCGGTAAGCTGCATGAAAAGACACGAACGCGCTTCCGCAGGCCGGAGCGCAGCGCCAGCGAAGCGACAAGATGAAGCACCATCGCGAAGCATATAATCCGGATATGCCCCGTCTCGCTGTTCTTTTGTTAACCGCCGTGCTCCCCTTCCACAGTTTGTCAGCCGCGGACCGTGACGTTCCTTGCCCTCTCACCTTCATCTCAGGCTCAGTAACGCAACATGTCGTGAGCATCACATTCAGGAATGCGGGTACGAAACCTATCAGCGAACTTGATTTTGACTGCAAGGCAGTGGACCTGAATACCGACAAGTCTCATGGCGGTCACTGTTTTGAAGAAGGCGCCAACTTTCTTCCCGGCCGCCAGTACACCACCAAATATTCGTTTGTAGGCCCAAAAATCGGCACCGTGCTGATGTCAGTTAAGGGCGTCACCTTCACCGACGGTGGCAAATGGAAACCTGCAAAAGATTCCGGCTGCAAGGTCTTGAAGGCCGTTCCCGCAAACCGGCACCCCTGATTTTATTCGCGTAAATTCGCGGCTGATGACTCTGGTCACCCAAACTGCACCGATCTCTTCGTATGCGGCCCGCCCACGAAACCAGTAATCGGGAACGTCACCGGCTCTACTCGATCGCTGGCCGTACCCATGGCGACAATCGACGGGATGAAATGTTCGTGCGTCGGCAAGGCGATATTGACCGCCGGCGCTTTTGATCGATAATCCAGAAGTGCATCCGCGTCTTTGCGCGCGAAGACGTCGGTAGCCCAGTGATCAAATTCGTTCGCCCATTCCGGCGCCGCCTCTGGATGAAATGAAAACAGCCGCAGATTGTGGATCAGGAATCCGCTGCCCATGATCAGTACGCCTTCGTCCCGCAACGGCGAGAGCGCGCGGCCCAGTTCAAACAACGCCTTCGGATTCTGCGTCGGGATCGATATCTGCAACACCGGCACATCGGCCAGCGGATACATTGCCCGGAGAGGCACATAGGCTCCGTGATCCAGTCCGCGCATCGGATCGCTTCCCACTTTGTCTTTTCCCAGTAGTTCGCGCACACGCTGAGCCAACTCAGGCGCTCCCGGAGCTGGATACATCACCTGGTAATACTTTTCCGGGAAGCCATAGAAATCGTAGATCAGCGGAACCGTGGCAGTCGCTCCCAGGGTAATGGGCCGCTCTTCCCAGTGCGCTGAGATCATCAGGATCGCCCGGGGACGAGGCATATTGTCCGCCCACGTCTTCAATTCGCCGATCCATTGTTGATCGTCCAGCAGGAACGGTGAGCCGTGCGCCAGGAAAACTGAGGGCATTGTCTGCGAAATAATTTGGTCTGCCATGATCCTCATTTGGATGAACGGGACTAAGTAAACGACTCACCAGGCCGGCCAACACCACGGCGTTTCACTTAGGTGACTACGGCAAACTTTGCCGGGTGATTAAGGGCTTAAACCCTGCCCCATGAGGGTGCACCTTATTCCGTAACCTATCGTAACCAGCCACAATCCCTCACCGCCATAAAAGAGAGCAAGCACAAACACAGAGTGCCGAAGTCAATGGCATGACGCACCACTTTGAATCTGGGGGACCTGGCATGAAATTTGCCGCTGCCGTACTTGTTTTACTTTCCACATTTTCCATCCGCGCCAATGCGCAATCCGTCATGGCCGCGTTAGGCCCCGACGACACTATGGACGCGTCGCGCATGATCGCTTCCGGAAATACCGGCAAGAACCTTCCCGCCGTACAGCCCTTGTCTCCGGCTAACACAGCTACCTTGAGTGAGCCGCCGTCCGAGCCGGTTGTCGTGGTAACCGTAATCAAACCCAAAGCCGAGCAGCCCCACCGCTTCATTGATCGCACTAACGCACTGGCATTTGCCGCTCTCGCCGGCTCACTTACCGCCGACGCACTCTCGACGCAAAAGGGCCTGGCCTATCCCAGGTTTCATGAGATGAACCCGCTGGCTCGTCCTTTTGTCCAAACGCGCACCGGCGCAGCCTTTTACACCGCCGGGAGTTTCGCCCTTCTAGGTGGTGGCATGTACCTGGCCCATAAGACGAACCACCATAAGCTGGAAAAAATAACGCCGTTCGTGATCGCCGGTTGGGAAGCCTTTCTCGCCGGCAGGAACTATCACCTGATTTCCAAAGTCAATTCCACCCACTAAGCGACAAACGAAAAGGCGAGCGCCCGGGCACTCGCCTCTATTTTTTCTTCGATCGGAAAAAATAACTACAACGGCAGCACAACCTTGCTGCCATTCAACATGTATTCCAGTTGGTACCTTGTGTTCCGTTTCTGCGGTGAAGAGAAATAAATGTATCCCGCAATGGACGCCGATATATTTCCTTCCGGCAGTCCTTTCTCTTTCAATTCCAATTCCATTGTCCGACGGTCCGCATCCGTTGATCCTGGCTTCGGTGGCTGCTGCCCTCCAACTCCTACCCCGACGCCCGTGGATGTGACAACGCCTCCTGGGCGTCGCTGGCCGGTGACCGGATCGATGCCCCCGGTTTCATACCCAATGCCTACGCTTGGCGAAATCCTCACGTCCTTCCCAGTGGATTCAGGCTCGGCTTTCCGCTGCAGCCTTCCTGCCACAACCGCCGCACTGGTCGGCTTGCTGCCAATGTCCTGCCCCACCACACGTAGAACAAAATCACTCAGTGAGATTTCCAGCATTCCATCTTTTTGCAGATAGATGGCCACTTCTACCACCATGCAACACTGGTCAACATCGGTGGCAAATTCCTTGTGTGCTTCCTTGACGCTCAGCAGTCTCGCTCCCAGGCTATTGCCGTTTTGTTCAGCGTGAGCAGCATATTTCTCAGCGCTGGCGCGCGGCACTGTGCCTCGTGGTGCATCCGCCAGCAGCGTGGCGGCGAAAACAAACACCACGGGCAGCAGCTTCTTCATTCTCATTCTCTTTCCTCCAACGTCGTTTCGCTTCAGAACACACTACTCGGCCTTGACTTGTGGGCGTATCTTCAGCGTCTTGCCGCTGATCACGTAAATCCTTTGCTCAAACTTCTGGCCACTTGGCGTCGACACAGATAGGTCATAGGCACCCGGATCCAGCCACATGCTCTTCAATTTATCTGCTGGTCCTGCAAACGCTCCATTCAGGTATACCTGCGCTCCCTTGCCTGCTTTGTCCAGCTTGACCTCGCCTTTGTCCGGCGCGTAACCCATATTGCCGGGATAAAACCCCGAATAGTAAGGTCCGTAAAAAGGATCATAAAATCCATAAACAAAAGGAGAGTAAAAAGGCCCGTAGCCCGCGTATGGATAAAAACCATATCCATAATAAGGAAAGAAGAAGCCGGACGAATAACGGGTGTACCCGGCGCCAAAACTGATGGTCCCCAAATGGATGTGGCTGCGGTGTTTGGGCGCATCTTCATCGCTCTTATCTGTCGACTGGGCTGAATCTTTAGGCTGTTCAGCAGAATTAGCCGATTCCGAGGATTTTTGAGTGGCAGCAGGCTTGGCCGCATTCCCTTGCGAGGCTTGGTTCGGCTCCGCCGCTGACTTCTCAGCCGTCCCGCTCTGCTGCGCGGTCGGAGCACTGGAACTGCCTGCAGTTGATGCGGGCTGCTGGTTGGCTTGGCCGGACGCTAACGCGCAGAAAAGAAATGACACCGAAAAAACTACCATCAGCAGTTTGGGTGATGCTTTCATCAGAATAGCTCCCTCATGTCTTGCACAAACCCTTGCATACTTAAGCAAGCTGTCTGCCAGTCCGAGGTCAAGGTAAGTGTCGATATCTAAATCACTTTTTCAATCAACAATTCTTAAGGAACTCGGGAATGGTGGTTTTCGACCACAACAACTGGTGGATTTCAGCCAGCTGAAACATGATGCTTCCCTGATTTGGTCCGTTCTCAATTTCTGTCGATCTTCAGAGGATTCAAAGGATGCATCTAAAATCGGGGTCGACTGTGGTATATACTTGCGCGCCGTAAAAATACATCCGGGCCGAACGGCCCGAAAGTCTGGGAGAGTCCGATTCTCATGAATGACCTTCCGTCGTTAATTCAGCAGGCCCCTGAGTCAGCTGTCGCAATCATTATCCCTGAAACTGGCGCATCGGTTAGCTATGGGTCCCTTCGCAAGCAAGTTCAGTCACTGGCGGAAAGCCTGGCCGGAGCCGGCATCCATCGCGGTGACCGAGTGGCCAACGTTTTACCCAACGGGTTGGGAACCATTGTCACTTTTCTTGCCTCTTCCGTTGCCGGCACAGCCGCTCCTCTCAACCCGGCTTACAAATACGAAGAGTTCGTTTTTTATCTCGAAGATACCAACGCCAAGCTGATGCTGGTCCCGCCGGAGGGCGCTGAAGATGCGCGTCGCGCCGCCGAGCATATGAAGGTCCCGGTCTACGTGGTGGCAACCAATGAAAAAGGTGAGGCCAGCATGGTGAACGGCCCCAAGCCGGCACCAGTCGATCCGCTTTCGCCTGACGATATCGCTCTGGTCCTGCACACCAGCGGCAGCACTGGACGCCCCAAGCGCGTTCCACTTAAGCACCGCAATCTCGCTATCTCCACCGCCAACATTGTTGAAACCTATGGCCTCACATCCAGTGACAGATCTCTCTGCGTGATGCCTCTGTTTCACGTTCACGGACTGATCGCCTCCACTCTGGCAACGTTCCGTAGTGGTGGAACAGTGATTGTTCCGGAGAAATTCAATCCCATGAATTTCTGGCGCACGGTGCGTGATTACAAACCCACGTGGTATTCATGTGTTCCCACCATCCACCAGCTTTCAGTGGCCCGCATCAGTGAGAAACCCGAGGGTCTGGACAGCCTGCGTTTCGTCCGTTCCTGTAGTTCCGCGCTCTCACCCACACTGATGGAAAAGATCGAAAATCTCATCGGCGTGCCAGTACTGGAAGCTTATGGCATGACGGAAGCCTCGCACCAGATGGCTTCCAATCCACTGCCTCCGCGCGCCCACAAAGGCGGATCTGTTGGGCCCGGCACCGGCGTGCAGATTGGCATCATGGATGAAGAAGGCAATCTGCTTCCGGCCGGAGAACTCGGCGAGGTCGTGATCAAAGGCCCGAACGTGATTGAAGGTTATGAAAACAATCCTGACGCCAACGCCAAGTCATTCACCAATGGCTGGTTCCGTACCGGCGACCAGGGACGCCTTGATGGTGAAAACTATCTCCATCTCACGGCCCGGATCAAAGAGCTGATCGTCCGTGGCGGGGAAAAGATCGCCCCGATGGAAATCGACGAGGTCATGATGACGCACCCGTGCGTTGCTGAAGCCGTAGCCTTCGGCATGCCGCATCCAACCTGGGGCGAAGAAGTGGCGGTGGCTGTGGTTCTAAGGGAACCACATCCTGAGGCCGGGTTGATCGAACATTGCAAAAAATACCTGGCGGACTTCAAGGTACCGAAGAAGATCTGCATTGTTGAGAAAATTCCTCGCACGGCCACCGGCAAAATCCAGCGGCGTGCCGTGGCTGAGGCACTTTCAGGGCCCAAATAGATGAGATATCTCATCGTAGGTGCTGGAGCAGTTGGTGGATACATTGGCGCGTTAATGTCGCGCGCGGGCTATGACGTAACTCTGCACGCGCGCGGTCCTCACTTGGCTGCCATGCAGAAAAATGGCATCCGGGTCATCACCGCAGACGGAGACTTTGTCACCAATCCAAAAGTCATCGCTGACCTGAAAGAGGGCGCTCCGTATGACGTCATCTTCCTCGGCGTGAAAGCTCACGGATTGCCTCCGCTTGCGGAGCAACTGAAATCCGCCATTGGTCCGGAGAGCGTCTGCGTCAGCACGCAGAACGGAATCCCCTGGTGGTACTTCCAGAATGACACTGGACCTCTCGCCGGCATGCGCCTGGAAAAAGTCGATCCCAACGGTGTGGTCTCATCCGTGATCGATTCCAAGCGCGTGATCGGCTCTCTTATTTACTTCGCCACGGAGATCGTGGAGCCCGGCGTCATCAAGCATGACGAAGGCAATCGCATCTCTCTGGGTGAGCCTGATGGCTCACGTTCTGACCGTATACGTGAAATCGCGCAGGCACTCGTAGCGTCCGGGCTGCGAGCGCCGGTAACAGCGCGTTTACGCAGTGAAATCTGGGTAAAGATTTTAGGTAATGTTGCCTTCAATCCCATCAGCGCACTTACCGGCGGCACGCTGGCCCAGATTTTGCGCAACCAGCACTCCCGTGAACTGGTGCGCAACATCATGCAGGAGACGGAATCAGTGGCAGCGAAGCTGGGCATGGAACTACCGGTCAGCATTGAGCAACGTATGGCCGGTGCGGAAAAAGTGGGGGAACACAAGACGTCTATGCTTCAGGACCTGGAAGCCGGGCGTCCTCTTGAATTGGAAGCAATTGTTGGAGCTGTGCTTGAGATCGGTGAGCGGCTGGAAATTTCCATGCCGCACACAAGAACGGTGTATGCCTGCGCCAAGCTGCTGGCCGAGCGACGCGCCGCGGCTACGCAGAAAACTTAGCCTTTTCCATGAGGAACAACCATGTACAAACGGTGGATTCAGTTCGTTTGCGCCATTGTGGCGATGATCATGATCGCCAATCTGCAGTATGCCTGGACACTCTTTGTTAAGCCCCTGCAAGCAGCGCACAAAGATTGGTCCTTGAATGGCATTCAGCTCGCCTTCACTCTCTTCATCTTTCTGGAAACCTGGATCACGCCCGTTGAGGGCTGGATGATTGATCGCCTGGGACCACGTATTTTCCTGACCATGGGTGGCATCTTATGCGGTCTGGGTTGGACCGGTATGGGCTATGCACGGACTCTTACCGAGCTCTGCGTGTGTTATTCTCTGGCCGGCATTGGCGCCGCCTTCGTCTATAGCGGTTCCATTTCCACCGCCCTCAAATGGTTTCCAGACAAACGTGGAACGGTCTCCGGCTTTATTACCGCCGGCTTCGGCGCTGGCTCGGCGCTGTTCATTCCCATGATTGCGGACATGCTCAAGTTCGCCGACTATCGGACCGCCTTCATCTATACTGGCATCGGTCAGGGACTTGCCATCCTCATTGCCGCCCAGGTTCTCCAGAACCCAGGCCCCGATTTCAACGTCTCTCCCGCGGCAAAGAGGGCCGTCTCTCCCAAGTTGCGGCGCAGCACCATCCAATTTAATAGCGGCCAGATGATGATGACACCGCAATTCTGGCTTCTCTACGTCGCATTCGTAATGACATCCGTCGGCGGCCTGATGATTACCGCCCAGGCAGGGCCGGTCGCAAAAGGCATGGCGATTCCCGCCGCCGCCATTGTCACCGCCCTGGCGCTCAGCCGCGTTTTCAACGGTCTCGGCCGCATATTCTGGGGCTGGCTCTCTGACCACGTAGGCCGTGAAATAGCCATGGTGATTCCCTTCACCTTGCAGGCCCTCTGCATCGTCAGCGTCCTCGTTCTCGGTAAGATCTCCGGCGGCTGGTTTATTGCCACCATGATCGCCGTCTACTTCACCTGGGGCAGCATGTTCTCCCTGTTTCCGGCGATCATCGGCGATTATTTCGGCGCCAATCACGCTACCTCCAATTACGGATTCCTCTACACGGCAAAGGGCGTGGCATCCATCGGCGGCGGCTGGATCGCAGCCAAAATGTTCGAGAGGTTCGGCAACTGGAATGCTGATTTTTACGTGACCGCTGCTCTTGCGCTGCTCTCCGGCATTCTCATTCTTGCGGTTAAGTTCATGCCTCTACCGGCCCGGAATGAAGGCGCGGAACCAGTAATGGTGGTGGCCAAGGTCAGTTAGCGAATTACGCTTCAAAGAAAAAAGGCCGCGGCAATCTGCTGCGGCCTTTCTTTTTTATCGCCAGGATTCTCTATTCAGTCTGCTGCGTAATATTCAAGAGAACGCCTACACTCGCCAGCATCACAAACAGTGACGAACCGCCATAAGAAATAAACGGCAGCGGGATGCCCTTGGTCGGCAGCAGCGCCAGCACTACGCTCATATTGAAGAAGGCCTGAATCACGATCATGGATGTGATGCCTGTGGCCAGAAAGCGCGCAAAAGGATCGCGCGAACGCAGCGATGCTCGAAATCCGCGCCATGCAAAAACAGCGAACAGGAGCGCAATCGTCACGGCTCCAATCAATCCCAGCTCTTCCGACGCCACAGCGTAAATAAAATCGGTGTGCGGTTCAGGAAGATAGAACAGCTTCTGCTTTCCTTCCATCAAGCCGATCCCCGTCAGTCCGCCAGTACCTACCGCAATCAGTGACTGCGTAATATGAAAGCCGGCGCCCTGGGGATCAGACCAGGGGTCAAGAAACACCGCCATCCGTCGCGCTCGCCAGCCCACATGAAACAAAAGGTAATACATGGCCGGGACGATCGGTAGTAACGCATAGCCAAAATACCTGAGCCGCATTCCCGCCACGTACAGAATCGCCGCGGTCACTCCAACGCATATGATCGCCGTGCCCAGGTCAGGCTGCTTCACAATCAGCAAAGCAAACAATATTACGGGGACCATCGCCGGTAAGAGCGTATGCCGCCAGTCATCAATGGCCTTGACGCGGCTCTCCAGAAAGAAAGCCAGAAAAAGAATCAGCGCGGGCTTGGCCATTTCGGAAGGTTGAAATGATGCTGCCCCCAGCCTGATCCAGCGATGCGTATTGTGCGACCTGTCAAGGAAAAAGACAGCCACCAGCATGAGCGTGGTCAGTCCCAGAAAAGTAAAAACAATGCCCGGGTTCTTCCACTTGCGATAGTCCACCTTCATGATCACGGTCATTGCGGTCAGACCGGCCAGCGCCCAGCCAAGCTGTCGAAAGAGGAAGTAATAAGCTGACCCGAAACGGTCACTCGCCATCACGGCGGAAGCGCTAAAGACCATCAATACGCCAATAACCACCAGAAGCAACGTAGAGCCGAAAAGCCATTTATCAATGCCAACCCGCTTTGCCACTAACGTCTGTCTCCCAGCGCAACCGGCGCAAGGCCCAGCACCTGCTCCTTGAACACGCGTCCGCGCTGTTCGTAGTTTTCAAACTGATCAAAGCTGGCGCAGGCCGGCGCCAGCACCACCACATCACCCGGCTTGGCGGAATCAAACGCCTGCCGCACCGCCCGTTCCAGCGTGCCTGAATGGGTGATCTCCGTAGCTCCCTGGATCTGGGAGCTGATCTTCTCCGCCGCAGCGCCAATCAGGTAAGCACGTTTCGTCCGCTCTCGAAGCAAAGGAACAAGCTCTGTGTAGTCACTGCCTTTATCTTTTCCGCCGAGAATGATGTGAATGTTACCGGGAAAAGATTCCAGGGCCTTTACCGTTGCGTCCACGTTGGTTGCCTTGGAATCGTTGTAGAACCCCACGCCGTTGATGGTCGTAACAAATTCCAGGCGATGTTCCACGGCGCGGAACTCGCTTACTGCCTGCCGCACCTGCTGGGCAGTACAACCGGCCAGCATGGTCATCGTCACAGCGGCCAGAACGTTTTCGATATTGTGTTCACCCTTCAAATGAATATCAGAGCGGCTTAACACAGCCTGTTCTTTTCCCTGATCCTGGAAAATAATCTGATCGCCCTTGAGAAACGCGCCATTCTCGACCGTGTTCTTACGGCTGAACCAGTAGAGCCTACCCTTGATCTTCGATTGCAGGCCCGCTGACGTTGGATCGTGCGCATTAAGGATCCCGAAATCAGCGGACGACTGGTTCTCAAAGATTCGCGCCTTCGCGTCTACATACGCCGGAAACGTGTGGTGGCGGTCCAGATGGTCCGGTGTAATGTTCAGGATTCCGGCAATCCAGGGGCAGAAACGCTCAATAGTCTCCAATTGAAAGCTGGAAATCTCCAGCACGGCATAACTATCAGGCGAAGACTTTCCCACCAGTGAAATCACAGGCGTGCCAATGTTGCCGCCTACAAGCGTGGTCTTGCCACTCTTGGCCATGATCTCTCCCACCAGTGTGGTGGTGGTGGTTTTGCCATTCGATCCCGTAATAGCCAGAACTTTGCCTTGCAGAAAACGTGACGCCAGCTCTACTTCGCCGATCACGGGGATTCCCAGCGTGCGGGCATGCTGGAGCGACGGCTGGTCAGAAGGCACTCCAGGACTTACGACGATCAGGTCCTGATCGCGAAACGTCCGTTCGCCATGATTGCCGGTCTCGATGGAGATACCGCGATCCAGCAAGCCTGAAACTTCTTTCTGCAACTGCACTTCGCTCTTGGCGTCAGAGACGGCAACCTTGGCGCCATGCTCCTGCAGAAAAATTGCCGACGCCGTGCCTGAGCGTCCCAGGCCAACCACCAGCACCCGCTTGCCTTTTAAATTGTTATCGCTGTTCCACTGAGCCATGTCTGCACCATTGTGCCATGAATCCGCGCGGCTTAACGCAACTTGAGGGTAGTAAGGGCAAAAAGAGCAAAGATCAGGGCAAGAATCCAGAAACGTATGATGATCTTGGATTCTGACCAGCCCGCCAGCTCAAAATGATGATGCAGCGGCGCCATCTTGAAGATACGTTTCTTGCGCAACTTGTAGGAACCGACCTGGAGAATTACTGACAGGGCCTCAATCACAAACACGCCACCAATAAAGGGCAGCAATAATTCCTGCTTGATGATGACCGCCACGGTGCCGATAGCGCCACCCAGCGCAAGCGAGCCCACGTCACCCATAAAGATCTCCGCCGGGTGCGCGTTGTACCAGAGGAAGCCGAGACTTGAACCCACCATGGCCCCGCAGAAGATCGTCACCTCCGCCACTTGCGGCATCTTCTGTAATTCCAGATATTTGGAAAAATCCGCGTGGCCGCTCACGTAAGTAAGCACCGTCAGCGCGCCGGCGGCAATCACGGTACAACCGATAGCCAGCCCGTCCAGCCCGTCTGTGAGGTTCACCGCATTACTTGAACCCACCAGCACCAGCATCACAAAGCCGACAAACGGTGTAAAAGCCAGGAACCATAGATGGGGATAGTGCCGCAGGCTTTCAACCACCAGATCAGGACGGAACTGTTTAACGAACGGCACCATCAGGTGCGTGGAATACTGTCGCTCTGCCGTCAGAAAGACCAGCGTGATGGCAACCGCGCACGCTGCCAGGAATTGCAGCAGCAGTTTGGTGCGTCCGGTAAGTCCCAGATTGCGCTTATTGACGATCTTCAGATAATCGTCAGCAAAGCCAATGGCGCCAAAGGCAATGGTTGAGAGAACAGCCAGCCATATATAAGGATTGGAAAGATCCGCCCACAACAACGTAGGCACAATAATGGCAATGGTGATCAACACGCCGCCCATCGTGGGCGTGCCCGCTTTTTTCTGGTGCGCCTTGGGGCCTTCTTCCCTGATGTATTGCCCGATCTGAAATTCCCGCAACTGGCGGATAATGGCTGGACCAACGATCAATCCCATGAACAAGGCCGTAAGGCTGGCAAAAGCGGTGCGGAACGTTACGTAACGGAAGATTCGGAACGGAGGGAAATACGCGAACAGTTTTTGATAAAGAAGCCAGTAAAGCAATATTCCTCCGTTACCTGGGACAAAGCTGCTTGCTGATCATATCTTGTCTGGTGGCGATTAAGGACGCAGCCTGTTGAGAGGAAACCTTCGTGTAACCCCCGGCCAGGGGCCGTAGATTCTGGCTTCCCGAAAATTGTTTGTGGCCTTCAGAGATTGCGGACAATCAGGACTGTTTCTTGGCCAGATTTCCCTGGGCAATCTCCAGGGCTCGTTCCAGCTTTACGCTGCGGGACCCTTTCAGTAAAACCGCGTCACCGGGACGCAATTCCCGCGCCAGCCATTCACCGGCTTCCTCCGGAGTATCCACAAAGCGCGCCTGCGTGCCTGCACCACAGGCTGCCTCTGCCAGTGACTTTGCCAGCCCTCGCACGCCTATCACGACATCAATCTTCTTTTCCGCGGCATGACGGCCTGATTCACGATGCAGAGCTTCCGCAGTCGTTCCCAGTTCCATCATTTCTCCGGCGATCAGTATGCGCCGCTCGGCCTTCATGCCGGCCAACGCATCCACCATGGCATCCAAAGCGCGCGGGTTGGAGTTGTAGCAATCATTAATAATGGTTGCTCCGCGGAGCTCAGTGATCTGCCCACGTTTATCGGTCGGCTCCGCCAGCGATAGTGCCCTGGCAGCATGGGATGGCAGCACTCCACGTTCAATCGCCGCGGCGCACGCCGCCAACGCATTAATAATGTTGTGCTCACCCACCAGAGGTAGAAGCACATGCTCACGCACGCTTCCCACTACCAGATCAAAACTTGATCCTTCAACTCCCAATGACTTGATGTTCTGGGCGGAAACGTCAGCAGCGCGCTTAATACCAAACGTAACGACCTTGCCCTTAAAGTCGCGCCCAAACTGGCTCACATATTCATCGTCTGCATTCAGCACGGCCGTGCCATTACTGGGCAGGGTCTCAATAATTTCGTATTTGGCGCGGGCGATGTCGGCGATCGAATTGAAAAACTCCAGATGCACGGGCGCCACGCACGTCACTACCGCCAGCTCATGCTGCGCCAGTTTGCCCAGTGCACGAATTTCTCCAGTGTGGTTCATGCCCATTTCAACCACGGCGACATCATGCTCGGCTTCCAGCTTTAGCAGTTGCAGGGGCATGCCAATGTGGTTGTTCAGGTTACCGCTGCTCTTCATCACCCGAAACTTAGTGGCCAGCAGATGGGCAAGCAGTTCTTTAGTGGTTGTTTTGCCGGCGGACCCTGTGACGGCAAGCAGCGGTTTGCCCCAGAGCCGGCGCGCAGCCGCGCCCAGTGACTGCAAGGCCTTCAGCGTATCATCAACACACAGCAGGCGGTGCGGCTCCGCATCAAACTTTCTTTTGCCATCCACTATGGCTGCCACTGCACCGTTTTCAAGAGCTTTGTTCACGTAGTTGTGCCCGTCAAAGCGATCGCCCTGCAAGGCAATAAAAAGGTCTCCCGCATGAAGTGAACGCGAATCAATGGAGTAGCCCATGGCAACCAGTTCCTGGTCCACTGCCCCCTGGGCGCCGGTGAACTCAGCAATTCGCCAGAGTGGTAACTTCATTGCCTTACTTCCTCCTGCTTTGCGTATCCCATCTGTTGTAATGTTTCCCGCGCCACCTGCACATCATCGAAAGTGAAAGAACCTTCGCGTGTGATTTGGACTTTCTCATGTCCCTTGCCGGCGATCAGCACCACATCGCCTGAACGCGCCTTTTTTAGCGCCAGCCGGATGGCTTCCTTCCGCTCCGGCTCCAGCACATGCCGGTCCCGATTGCCATCAAGGCCGGGCAGAACATCATCCATGATTTTCAGCGGGTCTTCACTCCGTGGATTGTCTGAGGTGAGTACCACGAAATCACTGCCATCTGACGCTGCCTGCCCCATGAGAGGACGCTTCGTCTTGTCACGATCACCACCGCACCCAAACACCGTAATCACCCGTCCGCCAGAACCTGAGCGCGACGCAAAATCACGGGCAATGGAGGTAAGGTTTCGTAACGCATCATCCGTATGCGCGTAATCCACAACTACCGTAAACGGCTGTCCGCAATCCACACGTTCAAACCTTCCCGGCACCTGGTTGAAATGGCTGAGAGCTTCCGCTATCTGCTGCAGTGAACACCCTCGCGCATAACTGGCCGCCGAGGCTGCCAGCAGGTTATAGACATTCACTTTGCCAATCAGCCGGGCGCTAATACGTTGTTTGCCGAAAGGCGTGATGATGTCAAAACTCGTCTGCGTTGGCTGCAGGTCGATGGCTTCGGCGCGAAAATCGCCGCTCTTGATTCCGTAACTGAAAACCTGTTTGCTGGCGGCATGGCTGGTTTTAAGCAACGCAATGCCGTAATTGTCGTCTGCATTGATTACCGCTGCTCGCGGCGCTGGAGCGCCTGTCCCTTCAAAAAGCATCCTTTTGGCTGAAAAGTAGCTATCCATGTCCTTGTGATAATCCAGGTGATCGCGAGTAAGGTTGGAGAACACCGCCACTTCAAACGGGACACCCCATACGCGTCCTTGTTCCAGCGCATGCGACGAGACTTCCATCGCTACATCCGATGCGCCGGCCGCAACGGCGTCTGCGAAGATCTGGTTCAGTTCCAGCGACTCCGGCGTGGTATGCGGCGCAGGCAATATCTTCCCTGCTACGTGATATTCAATGGTTCCCACCAGCGCAGACTTCCTGCCGGTATAGTTCAGGATGGATTCGATCAGAAAAGTAGTGGTAGTTTTCCCGTTGGTTCCGGTAACGCCAACTATTTTTAATCTATCTGCCGGACAGCCATAGAAATTGGACGATAGTACCGCGAGCGTCCTGCGACCATGAGGAGCCACCGCCCAGGCCAATCCGTTGCGAAGCGGTTCATTCAACCCATCCGTTATCACCGCCACCGCGCCATTCTTAATGGCAGCGTCGATATGTCGATTGCCATCCGTCGCTTCACCGCGCATGGCAACAAAAGCCCATCCATGCTTCACGCGCCGTGAATCGTAATCCAGACCCGCAACGTCCGGATTGCCGCCAACCGCTTCCAGTCCGGTTCCCCGCAACAAATCAGAGAAGTTCATGTGGACTGATTATAAGCAAAGTAAGCGGCGTTGAAGTTCGCACTCCGGCTGGAGCAGGCGCTTATTCTTGTAAGAGTGGTTAGTTGGGACTTTAACTCCTGCGGACTTCTGCGGCCGCCTTCACACCAAGTTTCTCCGGCAGGCTTCTCAGCCTGCGACAAGCTTCATTCAACTCTTCTTCGGTCTTGGCAAAACAGAAGCGGATCAAATCCTGTCCGCCACCACCATGATAGAACGCGCTTCCCGCCACAGTGGCCACCCCAGTCTCGCGCAACAATGCCATCGACTTCTCTTTGCTTGTCTTGCCGGGAAGAATACGCGCGTCCGCCAGAACGTAATAGGCTCCGTTGGGGACTGACGGTGTTAGACCAATCTCTTTCAAAACGTCACAAAGCTGGTCACGCTTCTGCACGTACTCATGAGAGATCTCGTGATAAAAACTTTCCGGCAGCTTGAAAATACCCTCCGCCACGCCGATCTGCAGAGGCGCAGGTGCGCAGACATAAATCAGGTCATGGAAATAAGCGATGGCCTGCGTCCACTTGGGATCGCAAATGGTATATCCGACGCGCCAACCCGTGATGCTGAACGTCTTAGAGTAGCCTGAGATCGTTATAGTGCGTTCACGCATGCCGGGCAGCGTTGCAGGACTGATGTGTTTCCCGTCGTAAACAAAGTATTCGTAGATTTCGTCAGTGAAGACGAACAGATCATGCTTCTGCGCGAAGGCGGCAATCCACTCCAGTTCCTGCCGGGTAAAAATCTTTCCCGACGGATTTCCCGGCGTGTTGACCATGATGCCACGAGTCCGTGGCGTGACCGCACGCTCAAGGTCTTCTGGTGAAAAACTCCAGTCCGGCGGGCGCAGGGTCACGAATGCCGGTTTCAGTTCCGCCGCAACAATCGTATTCCGGTGGTAGCCATAAAAAGGTTCAAAGAGGATGAACTCATCGCCGGGGTCAAGCAGCGCCAGGCAAGAAGAGTAAAACGCGCCGGTTGATCCGGAGTGAACAATGACCTCGGTATCAGCATCGCACTGGATCCCATTGAATCGCGCCATCTTTTCCGCGATGGCCCTGCGGATCGGCGCCAGTCCTTCTGCGCGCGTATAACTATTGATTCCCTGCTCCATGGCGAGCCGTGCACCCTCACGTACGACTTCAGGCACGGGAGTGTCACATACGCCCTGGGCCAGGTTGATGCCTTTGATCTTCTCGCACTCCAGGGACATCACCCGAATTTCTGACTGCACGGTGCGTGCGGCGCGCTGGCTGGTGGCAAGGCCCATGTTGGACGGATCTCCCTCTTGCGAAATATCCGCCTATTGTAATCTGCCGCCCAGCCGAGCGGGATATCTCCTACTCGTATCGCAGTGCCACCATGGGATCCACCCGCATGGCGCGGCGAACGGGAATCAGACAAGCGGCCAACGCCACTACCGAGAGCAGTGAGATCACCGTGCCAAACGTCAGTGGATCGTGGGCCTTCACGCCGAAGAGCATGTCAGTCATGGCCCGCGCGGCAAGCAGCGCGCCTGCCAGTCCTGTGAATATGCCCACGCAAATCAGAACCACCGCATGCCGCATGACTAAGTTCAGTATGTTGCCCTGTTGTGCACCCAGAGCCATGCGAATGCCGATTTCACGCGTGCGCTGCGAGACGAGATATGCCAGGACGCTATAGAGACCCACCACGGCTAGAATAAGAGCAATCCCTGCAAGGCTGCCGAAGAGCCACGTCTCCAGCGTGGCGTCCTGGATATCACCGGCAATGACTGTTTCCATGGTTCGGGGCGAGTATACGGCCAGGGTATTGTCAATGTCCTGCAGTTTGCTGCGAATCGCGGCGAACACATTGGCCTGCGCTCCCGCCGCTTTTACAATCATGGACGCACCGAAGCGGGGAGTATCTTCATTCAAAGTAAGCGGGAAGTAAGCCTGGGGAATCTTTTCACCACGAATACCAGTTTGCTTTACGTCCCCCACCACGCCAATGATTTGCATGTTGGTTCCACCCCACCTGAATATCTTCCCCAAGGCATCCTGGTCTGGCCAGAACATCCGGGCCATGAACTCATTGATCACGGCAACATAGGAAAGCTCAGGCGGCACCGTCTCCAGTTTCGGGTTCTTTTTCACCAGTTCATCTATCTTCAAGGTAACCTCGGCGCCGTGCTCCATGTCTTGTTGGTTAAAAACCCGGCCCTGCTTGTACCGGATACCCAGGGTGCGAAAGTAATCCGGAGTGATGAAGTTGAATTCCACCAACTGACGCCGGTGTGCAGGATTGGCATCTCCCGGAACGTTGATGGTGCCGTTCCACGCGCCTTCAATTGGAATCTCAGTTGAAAGGGCGACAGACTGAACTCCTGGAATCGCGCTGAGTTCCTGTACAAGGCGATTGCAAAACAGCTTGCGTGCCTGTAAATCCGGGTAATGAACGTCGGGTAACATGATGAAGCCAACCGAAACGTTGTGCGCATCCACACCTATGTCCGTCCGCTGGAGTTGAACGAAGCTGCGGAGCAATAGACCGGCTACGATCAACAACGCAAGGGAAACACCCAGTTCCAGAACCACAAGGCAATCTCGCAGCAAGCGGGTGAGACGCGACCCGTTCATCACCGTTTGTGATGTCGATTTCAATTCTTCACTCAAGTCCAGCCGGGCGGTCTGGAAAATGGGAGCCAGTCCGAAGATTACGCCGACAAGCACACTCAAGCCGAACGTGAACAAGAGTACCGGTGTATCAATACGCACAGGATTGTAGCGAGGGATGGGAAGCTGTTTGGATGACTCAATCAACTTGACCAACCAAAAGCCTCCCGCCAGACCAATCACTCCGCCGCCGATCGAAAGCATCAGACTCTCAGTGAGCAACTGCCGCACCACGCGAAGCCGGCTTGCCCCCAGCACGGTCCGAAGTGACATCTCTTTCTGGCGGCCTGATGCCTTAGCAAGCAACAGATTGGCGACATTCGCACATGCCAGCAGAAGCACCGCACCCACCGCAGCCAGAAGTAGCAGCAGTCTTTGCCGAGCGTTGCCCAGTATCTCTTCACGCAAGGGGACCACCACAGCACTCACATGATCGTTCGTTCCCGGAAATTGTTTCTCCAGGCCAGCAGCTATGGTTTTCATGTCTGCTTCCGCGGTCTCAGGATTCACACCGGGCTTAAGACGTCCGATGGCTTTATATGAATGATTACCGCGTTCGCCAATACCGTGCAAGGTCATATCCAGCGGGACAAAGACCTGTACTTCCGCTGGAAAACGGAACCACGGAGGCATTACGCCGACGACCATGTATTTCTCGTTGTCGAGGTCGAGATTGCTGTTCAGGGCATCATCCCGACCAGCAAACGATTCCTCCCAGTACTGATAGCTCAACACAGCAATGTGACGCTTACTGGGTTGGTCATCGCCTTTGGCAAAAGTGCGTCCAAGCTCCGCATTCACTCCCAACACAGAAAAGTAGGAAGATTCCGCTCTTTGCACCAGCACCGGCTGCGACTGGCCGTTGTGACTGCTATTTGCGGGGGACGGATAGCGATAAAGTGCGGCACTCTCGAGCGTGTGGTTCTGGCTCTTCCAATCGAGGTAATCGGGGCCAGCGAAAGGAAACCTTCCGGGTGATACTTCGGTCTCCCACAACTGCACCAGCCGGTTCGGTTCATGCACGGGCAATTTGGCAAGCAGCACCGCATTAACCACGGAAAAAATCGCCGTGTTAGCTCCGATTCCGAGCGCGAGAGTTAGCACGGCAACAAAAGTAAAACCGGGACTCTTACGTAAAACTCGTGCGCCGTATCTCAGGTCTTGAAGCAGCGTGTCCATGAACGGCAGCCCACGCTGCTCACGATGCGCTTCTCGAGCAGCCGCAATGCCCCCGGATTTGAGCAGCGCCACGCGACGCGCTTCCTCCGCCGGCATTCCCGCCCGCAGATTGTCTTCGATCTGCATCTGCAAGTGAGACTGGAACTCCTGCTCCATTTCACTTTCAGCGCTGCGACGGTTGAATAGCCCGGCGATCCTAACGATTAAGCCACGCATCGTGATCATACTGACTCCTTCGGCGCCAGGAACCGCGCGAGGATCGCGGTAGCCTGCTCCCATTCCTTCGTTTCGCGCTTCAACTGGTTCCTTCCAGTTCGTGTGAGGCGATAGAAGCGAGCGCGCCGGTTGTTCTCTGACACGCCCCACTCCGCCGTGATGTACCCGTCCTGCTCCAACTTGAGAAGCGCGGGATAAAGCGTGCCGTAGTTCACCGAAAGCTGGTCCCCGCTGGTCTGCTCAATTCGGCGGGCAATGCCATAACCATGCTGTGGCCCCATGCTCTCCAGGGTCTTCAGGATCATCAGCGCCAGCGTGCCCTGCCAGACATCAGCCTTATCACCAGTCTTGTCACCCATCCAGTCTCTCCTCTGGTTTTCCAATAGGAATGCCGGAAACCATACGCCAACTCCTATGGGAAAACAAGAGAAGCGTACCGAGGTCTTAGACCGGGCGTATTTCGATTGGACAGCAGGAGGTGAAGAAAAATTCAAAAGAAGACGCCGGACTCAGCGCGGCATGATGTGCATGAATGCTAATTTCATCAAAGGGCCTCGGGAATTCATTCCCCAGGGCCCCTTGGAGCGGCAGGAACTGAAATCGCCCAAATCATTCCCTGCACTCAATGGGATACGACACGGGCCGTACATCTGCAGGAACGGCTCGCGCCGCATTGCGTGCGGCTCTGTTGCTCTCCCCGCGCGGTCTTCGCCCTTTACTGTCTGCGCGTTGTCTCTTAAAATGGAATTTCCCCGGCCGACGTAGCTCAGTTGGTAGAGCAGTCGATTCGTAATCGACAGGTCAGCGGTTCAATTCCGCTCGTCGGCTCCATTTTCTTGTCGCTGCGCTCCCAACCGCTTTGAAATCATCTACTTTCCTTGAAGCTTTCCGCCTTGTAGCAGCGGGCTCGGCGCGTGGTCGGCCTCGCCCTTGTCGATTTACCTTTGTCGCTGCGCTCCAAACCGCTTTGAAATCATCGCCTTTTGTTAAAGCTTTCCGCCTCGTAGCAGCGGGCTCGGCGCGAGCTTATCTAGCTTTGCGAAACTTGACCATTGCCGAGCAAAGTTAAGGTGCTATAGTTTGCATTCCATGCTACTGGACGGAGCTATAGCTTGATCAAAATATTGAGCCCTGTGGTCTTAGTTTGCTTGCTATCTTTGACTACTCTATCCAGCGCCCAAACGCTGGTTACCCATGAGAATCCACCTAACTCTTCCGGAAACCCGGCCTTTGACAACCTTGTCTCCGCAGCAAAAGTTTACTTTCGTGACACAGCTGAACTTCCCATGGTTCAGGTGAGCACAATGACTGTAACTGACAAGTCGGGCAAGAGTCGCAAGCCCAACACTCTCACGGCTGAGTATGTTTTCCACGGATACAGTAAGAATACTCACACGGCAAACGCGACATTTCATGCCAATGTTTCAATATGGGCGGCCTTGCGTGGAGCCAAGATGGCTAAGTCGTCGATTAACGGAATGGCTTTCACAATGATGCCTGGCACGCAAATCTATTCGGAAAACAACCAATACACCTTTGAGGATGATGCGTCCGCTCAGGACGGCCCAAAGATCAAGCTGATTCCGAGCAAGCCGTGTGAGGTGTTCACTCTGATGGAAATGCGAGAAACCTATTTGCCCAAAAAAGACTGTGGCGAAATGCAGTTTGATCTGGACACCGACTCGAAACTGCAGAAATTCACGTTCGAATCAGCCGGACTTCCAGCGCAATTGAAGCTGGACCCATTTGGAAACTGTTCCCTCCTTCGTTATCACACGGAAATAACATTCCAGTCTGTCACGCTCCCCAACGACAAAACGCCGTTCGTGGTCCCGGCCCAGGTGACCACAACGCTTACGACCAGCAAAGGAACCATCGTTCTTGTCAGTAAATACCAGCCAAAGCATTGAGAGTCACAGAGAAGGCTCCCCCCACCCAACCTTTCGCCTCCTGTTTGCGGCAGTTTTTCCACATGAAAGTTCGGTTACGCCTTGCATTTCTTATAGTTAACGGCCATAATTCGGTTGTAGCCGTTGCTTCTTATTGCAAGTTTCAGGAAACGGTACAAGGGCGCTTCAAGGCTAAAGTGGAACGATACCATCGAGAGGACGTTCTAAGAATTCTTCGCATCACGGCGCGGCAACTCGCCGGCTGGGAGAAGGGCGGCCTGTTTCCGGTGAAGGAACTCTTTTCCTTTTTCGATCTGCTGCAGATAAAACAATTGCGTGATCTGCGCGCCAAGCGTGTGCGCCCTGCCATGATCCGCGACTCTCTCCGTGCCATGCAGCAACAAGTGGCAGGCATGGAAAATCCTTTGCTCGAAGCCAGCACATTTACCAGCAGATCGCGCGTGGTGTATCGCCATCGCGGAGCTGCGGTAGAACCATTGGCCGGCCAATTTGTCATGGACTTCACCGATCGCGAAGTCGTAGAGCCCAGGATGGGCAAGGTGCATGCCATGCGCGCTGCTGAAACTGCCGCTGATTTTTTTACCCGCGGAGTGGGCCTGGAAGAAGACCCCGCAACCCAGGATGAAGCGATTGACTCGTATAAAAAGTGCGTTGATCTGGATCCCACGCACGCCGCCGCGTTCATCAACCTGGGCACTCTTTATTACAACCGTCATGATTACATCCTGGCGGAACGCTACTATCGCAAAGCGGTAGAAGTTGACCCGCGTTATGCGCTGGCGTACTTTGATCTGGGCAACGTACTGGACGAAACCGGACGACTGCCCGAAGCCATCCGCGCTTATCAAGCCGCCATCTCACTGGCTCCCACGTACGCAGACGCCCACTACAATCTTGCGCTCGCCTATGAGAAGGGCCGCCAGCCACGCAAAGCGCTCACTCACTGGCAGGCGTATGCGCGTCTTGATACGGTTGGTCCCTGGGCCATCCATGCCCGCAATCAGGTAAAGAAAATCCTCTCCACAGATGGACTGAAGCTGGTTCCGCAGAAGAAGTAGCTCAATACGCCATCAGGATCCGCAGATCACGCACATTGTTCCCAGTGGGGCCGGTCTCAATGGTATCGCCCAACTTCTTGAACAACGGATAAGAATCAAAGCCCTGGAAATGCGCTTCTACATCCAGGCTGGCAATGCGCGCACGCTCCATGGTGCTTCCGTCCGCGGTCGCGCCTGCTGCCGGACTGTTGCCGTCAATGCCATCCGTACCCGCGCTCAACACGGCAATGTTTTCTCCGGCAATTTTCTGCGCGCAATAAAGCGCAAAATGCTGGTTGCGTCCGCCGGCGCCCCCGTCATTTGGAACCTTCACGGTAACTTCACCACCGGAAATGATGCATGCCCGCGGTACCTCGCTGCGCAATTTGCGTATGCGAGCCAGAAGATGATCAGCCGCAGCCGCGTAATCCCAATCGTCACAGGAGTGATCAATCTCATCGGCGAAACCGTGGCGCGCCGCAGCGGCTGCCGCCGCTCGTTCCGCCGTTTCATTCGACAAAATCTTCCACCAGCGCGAGCGCGCAAACGCACCCTCGTCTTTTTTGGGCGTCTCTTCCAGGGCATGGCGCTCGAACAACTCGCGCACTGACGCAGGAAATTGGGGCAGCAAATTATGGTCGTTCACAATGCGGTAGCAATCGTCCAGGGTGGAAGTATCCGGCATGGTGGGTCCGGATGATAGAGAGTCGAGCGCGTTCTCCGGCACGTCAGACACCATGATCGAAACCTGGTGTGCCCCTTGGGCCGCCTGCGCCATGCGTCCGCCTTTGACCGCGGAAAGATGTTTTCGGACGGCATTGATCTGTGCGATTGGCGCACCTGAGTGCACCAGGGCTTTGTAGGTAGCAATGAGATCGTCAAGAGAGATTTCTTTGTCGACTGGTTTCTCCAGCGCCGCTGAGCCGCCGCCACTCACCAGAAAGACGGCGAGCGATTGATCATTCAATGTGCCAAGCGATTTCAGCACTGCCTCCGCGCCTTTTACTGACTCGGCATTCGGCTGCGGGTGGCCACCTTGAAAATAACGGTAGCCGGGAAGCTGATACGGATGCTGATTGGGATCCACGACTATTCCCTGCACTGTGGTCCCCACCTGGCGGGCTAGAATTTCCGCCATGCGGTGCGCCGCCTTGCCAAAAGAAACTGCCAGAACACGCGAGTAAGTTTTTAGATCGTATAAATCGTCGCAGACGCGCAGTACCCCGCGCTCGTACTGGACATGTCGATCAAAGGCCTTGCCTATATTGGCCTCCGCCAGAGCGTCCAGGAAGATGTCGCGCGCAAGCGATCGCATGGAGTGTGATAAAGACATTTATTCGGATTCCGTCATTTATTCTGCTTCCGTTTGAGGCTGGAGGTGAAATTGATCACTCACCCAATTGCGAATCTCAGCCTGCATGAGCGGGAGTTGCCCTGCAAAGAAATGGTCTGCGCCCTCCACAAATATCAGTTTCTTCGGCCCCTGGAGCGAACCAACCATCTCGGTCAGGGCTTCTCTGGTGCTGAACTGATCTTCTGAACCGCTGATAAAAAGTTTTGGCTTGGTGCATTCCTGCAGGAACTCGTAAGTGTAGGCCCGGCCCTGGACGTTTACAGGAGTACCAAGGGCAATCAGGCCCACCACGCGATCGTCTGCGGAAACGGCACGCAAACCTGTAGCAGCGCCAAAGGAAAATCCGCAGAACATGATGGGAAGATGAAATTCATTGTGCAGCCAGTCCAGTGCGGTGCGGACGTCATCCACCTCGCCGCGCCCGTGATCATGCTGCCCTTCACTGAGCCCGGCGCCGCGAAAATTGAAGCGCAGCGCAGGAAAGCCAAAGTCATTGAGCGCCTTCATGGCGCGATACACGACCTTGTTATGTATGGTCCCGCCAAACAAGGGATGAGGGTGGCAAACCAACGCGGCATATGCGGCGGTGGGGCTGCCGGCATTCAGCAACGCCTCCAGCCGTCCTGCCGGGCCGTTCAGAAAGAATGATCCAAGTCCTTGAGGCACATTATTTTTTATCACAATGGGCTTTGGATCGGCGGAATCGGCCCATGCCAGGGTGTGACTAAGCGCAAATTTTATTTATCCTGTATCTCACATCATGGACCCCATCAAACTCACACGCAGGCTTATTGACATTGAATCCATCAGCGGCAATGAAGCCGCCGTGGGCGCCGAGATTTATGACGAACTCGGACGTCTGGGATATACAACGCACAAGATGCCGGTGGAGCACCAGCGTTTTAACGTCTTTGCCACTCTCGATGAACGTGCGCCGGAGATCGTTTTCTCCACCCACATGGATACGGTGCCGCCGTTCATTAAGTCTTCAGAGGACGCGGACAACATTTACGGGCGTGGTTCATGCGATGCCAAGGGAATCATCGCTGCCCAGATGGCTGCCTGCCAGCGATTGCGCAAGGAAGGCATGGCGGTGGGAATGCTGTTTGTGGTGGGCGAAGAGCGCGACAGTCTGGGCGCAAAAATCGCCAACCAGACGCCACCCGGCAGCCGCTTTTTGATCAACGGCGAGCCAACAGAAAACAAAATTGCTGTGGCGTCCAAAGGCGCCCTGCGTGTTCAACTCACTGCCAAAGGAAAGATGGCACATTCGGCCTATCCTGAGTTGGGCGAATCGGCCATTGAAAAACTTGTAGTGGCATTGGGCCGGTTGCGCGAACTCAAACTGCCGGAAAATCCTGAGGTTGGTCCGTGCACCATGAATATCGGACTCATTGAAGGTGGCCGCGCTCCCAACGTGATTCCAGATCACGCGCGCGCACAACTTCTCTACCGGCTGGTAGGCCCCTCAGAGCCAGTCCGCGCGCAGATTGCAACCGCAGTCTCCGGACTGGCCGAAGCTGAGTTTGTCCTGGAGATTCCTTTCGTCAAGCTACGTACGGTTTCAGGCATTGACTCCATGGTGGCGGCCTTTACCACGGACATACCCGCTCTCTCCGCCTGGGGGACGCCGGTGCTGCTGGGCCCTGGATCGATTCACGTCGCCCACACCGACCGCGAGTTTATCTCCAAGAAGCAATTGCACGAAGCAGTGGATCTCTATTGCGACGTTGCGCGCCGATTGCTGGCGTGAACGTCTGCCCAGTACGAACCTTCCGCCGCCTGGCTTTTTTGCGACCCTCAGGGTCTAAGCGGTCATCGCCTGTTGACTGCGTGTCAGGCTGGTCCCGACCCTCCATTGACCAAAACGGCTAAATACAAGTAAAATAAGTCCTTCGGCAGACCCGCTGAAATATATCCCAGAAGGAACCAGCAAGCCACATGGCAAATCATCTTTCGGCGCTGAAACGCGCCCGCCAGACCACGACACGCACCGCGCGCAACCGCGCGAACACCTCCCAGCTGCGTACCACGCTGCGTAAGTTCCGTGAAGCCCTGCAATCGGGCAAGTCCGCAGACGCCAAAACCGCGTTCTCCGGCACCGTTTCCGTGATCGACAAGGCCGCCAAGAAGGGCCTGATCCACAAGAACGCCGCATCACGGTATAAATCCCGTTTGAACGCGCGCCTGGTGGCCATGAAATAATTGGCTTCCAGCTTCCAGCCATTAGCTTCTAGAAAAAGCCCGGATGAGTCCGGGCTTTTTGCTTGGAGTAATGTTTCAATTTTTATCCCAACGGCTTGTGCTACTCAACACTCTCAATCAAGCCATAGTCGACAATGTCCGCTCTGCCGGGATCGACCAACTCGGACTCCTGACCGAGCAGGCCCATCCTCGCCCAAAACATCACGGACATCAGACAAAAATTGCGTTAGCTCTCGAAGAGCTTCAGACAAAATTGCTTCGGGATTGATCTTTTTCATGTCCTATTACTCTTCCTTGGCAATCATCTCTTCCAAATCTTTTGGAAGAGGTATGCCTGCCAGTTGATACAGACTCCTAAAAAACTGTTTCATCTCCATAAATTTGCCGCGAAGCGCAAGAACATCAATCGCAAACTGATGCATAGCTTTTTCATATTCTGAATGTGGGACTGTTGCGTCTGCTGCTGCCATTAAGACAGGACGCACACGAAGGGAAAATTCATCAAAGTGCTTTTCTAGCTCTTCAACCTTATCGGTAGGTATGCGGATAATATTTTTATCCCTGTTGAAAATAAGAAGAATGTCGCTTTTCCCTCCACAGGTATCAACCCAACGCTTGACCTGATTCAATATGTAAACAGCAATCAATCCAGATTGAGTCAGAGAAATCTTAGGGTCGAATAATTGCCCTATGAGGCTCTTTCCAAGAATTACCCCCATGCCGATACAGTCGGATTCATGCAGCCTTCTTAATTTTGTACCGCTTGCTTTGTAGAGAAGTGTTGCAGCAGAAAATTGAATAACAATTAGCAACGTAGGTATTTCAGGGCGTGTCTCCGGAGAAAAGACTCCATATGGCCCAATCCTCTTTTTAAAAACATCTGCAAGGGCATCTTTAATCGCTTTCAGAATGGGCCACAGAGCTGTAGGATTTTCTAAAGTTAGCCTCCGGTCGATCTCCTCAATTGTCATTTCAATCAAATCACTATCGCCAGCTCCGGTAAATGAAATATTGTAAATAGGCCTGAGAAATGTACGCATCTTCTCGGTATCCGTCTTTACGTATCCAGGGATGGTTTCTTGGGTATCTGCACAAAGCACAACCCCTTCATCACATAACAAACCAGCGGCGATAGTCACAATTTTCCTTTCAGGAAGCCGCTTCGGTTTAAAATATGGCAAACGAGGAAACAGCTTTCGGGGTCAATTCTCCCCCCCGGCGTCAAGTATATAATCTTCTGATCGTGATCTCGCCCATACCGACCTTCACCAGCAACGGCTCCTTCACCGGCCGGTAAGCACCTTTGTAAGCGTAAATACGTCGTGTCGTTGGAATACGTGCTCCTGTTGCAGCGGGCTCGGCGCGCGAGGCGGCCCTCTGCCCTTGATGTTCCAACCACAATGTCGCTTCGCGAAAACTGAATGTGACAGCACGCCAACATTTGGCATTGTTTGAGCGCCAATGGCTTTTTCTGGTAGAGCGATGAACATTAAACCAAAGTTTAGTTGAATCGGCAGATGAAGTGAGGCATAGTGAAGGGATCGTCAAGATCGCCGTCATGGCGCGGGATCGCCGGGATCGGTAAAGCAAAAGCTTCACCACGGAGACACGGAGACACGGAGAAAAAACATCAGAGGCTTTATTGGGATCCGATTCGCGGAAGTCTACGCCAAATTGGGATGACTGCGATGGCACGGGATGAGTGACGGGGGGTGGGAGCGCAAAGCGGGCCTAACGCCGTCATCGCGCGTCATCGAACGACATCGCCGGGATCGGAAAGGTAAAAACCATACCGCTGATGGACACT
>Ga0209863_10000010_pt1 | contig 137613 bp, 100 predicted proteins | sample OrgsoiDNA2013046_FD_185796 | JGI IMG/M metagenome (GOLD analysis project Ga0209863, IMG submission 185796) | Permafrost soil microbial communities from the Arctic, to analyse light accelerated degradation of dissolved organic matter (DOM) -... | ecosystem: Environmental > Terrestrial > Soil >...
GATCACAATGTGCAAATGTGCAGATGTGCAAATGTGCAAATGGAACGGCAGGCAGGCGTCAACCATCAACCATCAACCATCAACCGTCAACCGTCAACCATCGACCATCGACCATCAACCATCAACCGTCAACCGTCATCCCTGCCTGCCGGCAGGCAGGCGTCAACCATCCTACCACCGTATATCCGTAATATATAACCCCGGCGGTAAATAAAGTCCTTTCAGACCAGATTTGATGGCCCCTTCCACGTTCATCAGGGCATCATCCACAAAAAGCGTTTCCTGTGAATTCAGCCCATTTTCGGCCATAATCTGCTTAAAACCGCCCAAATCGGGCTTTCTATGGCCCAAAACATGGGAAAAATAGGCTTTTTCAAAAAGGTCTTCCAGTCGCCCGCCGAAGGTTTCCCGGTAGATTTCACTGAATTTCTGGTAATGGATCGCGTTGGTATTGCTATATAATAAGAGCCGGTATTTGCCCTTCAGCGACCTCAGTAAATCGATCCGATCGGGCGGGAAATGGAGGAGTAAGGCATTCCAGGCATTGATGACCGCCTCATCACTTACTTCTTCAGATAACAATTTTTTTATTTCCCGGATGAAATGTTCATCAGAAATCCTTCCCGCTTCATGGTCACTGAAAAAAGAAGCGGCGAAACCATGTCCGAAATATTCATGGATATTCCGGATTCCGAGCTCTGTAAAGGCATGGAGGGTCCGTTTCACGTCGATGTCCATGATGACGCCACCCAGGTCGAAGATTATATTTTTGACATTATCCATTTTAAATGCTTAAAGCTTAAAGCCTAAAACTGTCTTTGTTGGTTTTAAGCTTTGGGCTTTCGGCTTATCCCTGAATGGGTTTTAGGCTTTACGCCTTAGGCTTTGGACTTATCCGCTTAATTCTTGCCATTAATCTGAAGGTTTGTATTGGTTTTAGGCTTTAGGCTTTGTGCTTTCGGCTTATCAGGTACTAATCCTAAAAGATCGGCTTCCACAACATCCCTTGAATTGCCGCCCACGAAAACCTTGAATGCACCGGGTTCATAAATCCATTTCAGATCGCTGTTCACATATTTCAGGTCTTCAGTAGTTAATGTGAAACTGATTTCTTTGCTTTCATCTTTCTTCAAAAATACTTTCTGGAACTTCTTCAGCTCCTTAACAGGTTGGGTGACTGTTGCCACCAGGTCCCGGATATACAGCTGTATGGTTTCTTCCCCGTCATAGTTTCCGGTATTGGTTACCGTTAGTTTGACTGTAACCGGCTGAACAGGAGAAATACCGGCGGTGCTCATGGAGAGCGGACTGTACGAAAACTTTGTATAACTCAATCCATAACCAAATGGATACAGCGGGTCATTGGAAATGTCCAGGTAGTCCGATTTGAATTTCGTATTACCGTCTCCCGTATAAGGCCGGCCCGTATTCTTATGATTATAATAAATGGGGATCTGGCCCGGGTGGGCAGGAAAGGTCATGGTTAATTTCCCGGATGGATTGTATTCACCAAATAAAACATCCGCAATGGCATTGCCCGCTTCCGTGCCGCCAAACCAGACATCCAGCAGGGCACCCGCGTTTTTATCTTCCCAGTTAAGAATTAAAGGCCTTCCGTTGAAAATCACCAGCACAACGGGTTTGCCGGTCTTCACGAGGGCCTTCAATAAATTCTCCTGGCTTTCCGGAATGGTGATATCGGCGCGACTGGACGACTCACCGCTCATATCGGCCGCTTCACCCAATACAGCTACCACAACATCAGCTTTTGATGCGGCAGCTACAGCCTCCTCCAGCATGGCTTCCGCAGTTCTGGTTTCAGGTTCTATTTCAATGCCCAGTGCATTGGTGCGTTTGACCAGGATGGTATCATCCGAAATATTGGCGCCTTTTGCATATATAATATTGACACCGGACCCGGCTACATTTTTTATTCCATCTATTACGGTGATGGATTTTGACGGATCTCCCGACACGCTCCAGGTGCCAAGCATATTGCGGTGATTATCGGCCAGCGGTCCGACGAGTGCAATGGTTCCGGATTTTTTCAGGGGGAGTAACTGGTCTTTATTTTTCAGCAGCACAAAACTGTGCTCAGCCACTTCGCGCGCAAATTTCCGGTTATCCCCGGAGAGTAATTCTTTGGCAGCCCGTTCCGTATTCATGCGGGAATAGGGATCTGAAAATAAACCGAGTTTATATTTTGCTTCCAGAATCCGGCGACAGGCCTGGTCAATTTCTATTTGTGTTACTTTTCCTTCCTGCAAAGATTTTTTCAGTGTGGTCAGAAATCCTTCCCCCACCATGTCCATGTCCAGGCCTGCATGGAGCGCCAAAGCAGATACGGTGGAAAGATCCCCCATACCATGGGCTTCCATTTCATTGAGTGAAGTGTAATCCGAAACCACCATACCGTTAAATTTCCATTGGTTGCGCAGCAGGTCGGTCAGCAGCCAGCGGTTACCGGTGGCCGGCACGCCGTCGATTTCATTAAATGAACTCATCATGGATCCGGCGCCGGCATCAATGGCTGCTTTATAAGGCGGCAGGTAATATTGGAACATTTGGATCCGGCTCATGTCGACCGTATTGTACTCCCGTCCCGCTTCAGCCCCGCCATATAAAGCAAAATGCTTTACGCAAGCCATCACGGATTCTGAATTGCGTAGATCTTTTCCCTGATAACCTCTTACAATCGCGGCAGCAATCCGTGAACCGAGATAGGGATCCTCCCCCGAACCTTCAGAAACCCTTCCCCAGCGTGGATCCCGGGCGATGTCTACCATGGGAGAGAAAGCCCAGGCCAATCCATCGGCACTGGCTTCCCTTGCGGCCATCCGGGCACTTTTTTCAATCAGGATGGTATCCCAGGAACAGGAAAGGCCCAGCGGAATCGGGAAAATGGTCCGGTGACCATGAATAACATCCAGTCCGAAGATCAGTGGAATATGCAGACGGGTATCTTTCACGGCGATATCCTGTGCCTGTTTTACATTATCGGGGCCCGTAATGCCAAATAATCCACCGACCATACCCTGACGGATTTTATTATTTACGTCTTTACTGACGACGGAGCCGGTCACTGCTCCTCCGGGAATGACGAGATTGAGCTGACCGATTTTTTCATCGACGGTCATTTTGCTCATGAGTTGACTGATATACGCATTCATCTTTGCATCCTGCGCCTGCAGGAAACCTGTAAAAATCAGTGTGAGCATAATCGTTAGAATACTTTTCATGTGTGTTTATTTTAATAAGTATGGTGCAATCGCTTTTTGCCAGATCGCGTATCCCCTGGCATTCATATGCAGGTTGTCTTCCAAAAAAATATCTGCCATGATCGATCCGTCGGCGTTCAGCATTTTATGATAGACGTCTACGAAAGCAGTATGGGGATTTATCGAAAGATAGGTTTGAATGAGCAGGTTCGCTTTTTCCATTTTTTCTTTCAGCCGTGCGCGGCTCGGACTGGGCTTGATAGAGACATACACGATATTCCCGCCGGGCAGATTCGAACGGATCCCTTCAAATAATACCCTGAACCGCTCAAAAACCGTGTCAGCGGTTACGCTGTCAGAAAAAGCGAGATCATTGTCCCCGCAATAAATCACGATTTGTTTCGGATGATACGGATAAATAATATCGTCTTCGTAGCGTATCAGATCCGGGAAAGAGGAACCACCAAAGCCGCGGTTGATAATGGTATAACCGGGGAAATAACTGCTCACGTCCGTCCATTTTCTAAATGAGGAGCTGCCGACGAAGAGTATGGCATTGGCGGGCGGGGGATTTTCCTGGTCCTGCTTTTTGAATGCCTGTATTTCACCGGCAAAGGGTTGTGCAAAGCAATGAGCGGAAAAAAACAGAAAAATAAACAACAGGAAAGGCCTTAATATTTTCATTAACCTTATTTAATGTTCTGATGGATTATATGGTACAAGCAACAATATGAAAATACGAAGATTCAGGGTTGCTGAAATGATTTCACTTCGACGGGTTTTGTTTTTTCAGAAATACCGTTTTCATTAAATGCTTCAATAGAAAAATAATACGTTCTGTCTTTGTCCATCGCTTTAAAATAATATTGATTGTCGTTATACAGCATCACATTATTGTAAAGTTTATCCGGTGCGATGCCCCAGTAAATATTGTATCCGGTCGCATTATTCACGGTGAACCATTTGATGAGTGCGTTCCGCGGATCATTTTCGCTTCGCAAGACAATGAATTGTTTTACCGTATCCGGTTTTTCTCCGGAACCTTTACCAAAAGCCCTGATTCCGCTGATCGCAAATTTACCGGTGGGCATGTGTATGTTTTCCAGTTTTAAATAACGTGTGCGGACGGCTTTTGATAATTCAATGTATTCATGCGGAATATCCGTGTGGTTATGGCTTTTATCCATTAATGTTTTCCAGGTTTTTCCATCTGAAGATTCCCAGAGGATATACTGATGGTAAATGCCATTTATTTTTCCCAGGAAAGAGGAATCCACATCCTGGTCGGCATAATTAATTTGAACGGCGTATACGTTACATATGTTCCCGAGATCTGTTTGAATCCACTCATGGGCATTCCCGGTGGCTGCACTCCAGTAAGTGCGGATATCTTCATCCACGGCGTTGTTGGCTGAAAAAGCGCCCAGGGTGGAAGAGACCGTTACCGGTTTATTATAATTCAACAGCATCCAGCCTGTGAAGTTTCCGTTACTATGATCTTTTTTTTCTGCCGGAAGAAACTGCGGGTAATCACCAAATGCCGTATTTGAAAAAAGGATATCGTCATTGTCAAATCCTGCGGGCCAGATGCCGAGCCTTCTTTCAAAATTATTTTTCATATTGACCACCATGCTGGAGATATGCCACCATTTTCCAAATGGATCCTGATAAGTGGAACCATGTCCGGCACCACGGGCGAAACCCCCGGGTTTATAGGAAAAAGGGTTGCTGGCCTGATAGGTAAACGGTCCCATCGGATGATCCGAAATATACACGCCATCGCCATAGCCACGGATCTCCGTGCCCGGTCCACCGTATTGCAGGTAATATTTTCCATGATATTTATTCATCCAGGCGCCTTCAATAAACGGGTTCAGGAAATTATTATCGTTGTATTCTCCATATCTCTCCCATCCATGTACATCATCGTGCAGTTTGATAAGCGCTTTGTGTTCGCCGGCGGGCTGCAGGGTTTTGCGGTCGATTTCCCATCCATAAAGCGGGTATAAATTACTTGAACCATGATAGAGAAAAATTTTTCCGTCATCATCCAGGAACAAAGCGGGATCCCAGGCGCCGGCCTGGAACGAATCCACCGCTTCTTTCCACTGATTCTGTTTTGGATTCGTGCTCATCCAGAGCGGAAAATTTTTAGCATAGGTGGAACCGATCACCAGCAGCGTATCGCCGAGCACCAGGGTTGCCGGCGCACAGAGATCATCATATACATGGTGCCAGGGTTTTAAGAAGGAACGTGAAATAAAATGCCAGTTCAGCATATCGGGGCTCCACCAGTATCCCCACTGGTTGGTGGAAAATAAATAGTAATCTCCCTTATACAGGGTAATCACGGGATCGGCCGTGGCACGGTGTCTGCCCGCTTCAGAAAAATTCGGAATGGGTGTATAACCGTAGTCAATGTTGATGGGATTACAAAAAGTTCTCTGCTGGGCCTGTACATTCAGGAAGAAAATAAGGATGTAAAAAAACGGCAATAACTTCTTTTTCATATTCAAATAATTCAATCCGATCCGGCCGGCAATATTTTCTAAAGTTACCCTTGCAAAATAAAATAGCTACATCATCGGCCATGGGAATTTGCTTGTCAATGGCACCCTCCTTCCGGTTGCTGAGGATGTTCTGGCTGCTTCAATAATTTCCAGTACATGCAATGCATGTTCTACATTTATTTTTGGTTTGATACCCATCACAATACTTTCCCCTGTTACTCTTGCACCTTCCTGCCATTCATAACCGTTGCTTTCAGTGGCAGACAATATGGGCTGTTCTGTGAGTGAATTATCCAAAACCACCCCGCTTGTTTCCCAATCGTAACCTATCAAACGCATATTCCCGGCATTCCCGAAGATCTGAATGGAGTGCAAAGATTGTCCTTTGGCATCATGGCCATGCGTGTCGAAATAGTTAAATCCGCACATCACATGACTTAAAACATTTTTATCATGCTCCAGCAATATTTGTGCATTGTCTTCAGCCTCCACTTTTATTTTCCCTTTATCATCAACCACGCGTTCGGGAGTTACGATACTCAGCATAGCCATTACGGATTTTGCCGGTCCAAGCAATCCGGTAAGTGTGGCTAAATTATACACACCTAAATCGGGCATGCTTCCGCCACCTTTTTCATAGAAGAAGGCACTCCAGGTTGGGCCCGTATGGCCATATTGTCCGTGCGCGCAGGATATCCTTCCCAACTTTCCTTCCTGTAATGTTTTATTCATAAAGGCAAACTGCGGACTGTCGACTACAGCCGGGGCACCCCAGAGGTGAAGGTTCCTGCTGGTTGCTATATCCAACAGGGCTTTGCCTTCTGCATAAGTATTGGCCATGGGTTTTTCACTCCATACATGTTTGCCGGCCATCAGGGCTTTTTTATTGAGTTCTCCGTGTACCTGCATATCAGTAATGGTAACCATCATATCAAAAGGTACACCTGCAAGCATCGCCTCGATGTTTGGATAAGTCGCTGCGTTTACATTATATTGTTTGTTCTGCGCCAAAGCCCGGTCATATTTTATATCACACAGACTCACCACTTCAATCATAGAAGAAGATTTCAATTGTGGCAGATAGCGGTTGCTCACACTCCCGCAACCGATTACCGCAATCCTCAATTTTTTATCGGGACTGGTAGCAGCCCAGCCTTCCAGGGATGAAACCAACAATGCCGCACTGGCCATAGCCGTGCGCAGTAAAAAATTTTGTCGGGATATATTTTCCATAACGTCGATTTATAATTAATTCGAAGAATTTATTTTTTCATATAAGGATTTTGAAACCCCAGTTTTTTTAATCCGGTTTGTATTTCAGGGATTTTCATAAAGAGATTCCAGATCAGTCCGGTCCGGTAATTCTCGATCATCACCACAATCGGCCCCTGGTCTATGGCCAAATGTGTTTTGGCGTACCAGTTATGCGTTTCACTAAAGCCATCAGCGAATCCGTAAGGCCCCCAGATTTTACCACCCAGATCATAATAAAAATGTTTCAGGGCCTGCATGGAATATTCCGGCGTATACGGGAAAGAAGAAAGCGCGGCAGTGGGTTGTATCACACCCAGGTCTACTTCCGGGCAGTGTGCTACATATCCTTTATAACTGTCACCGGCTGTCAGCCCCCAGCAATCAGGCCCGTAACCGGCATATTTTTTTGGATTTTCGATGCAATAGGCCCTGTTGATCAGGGTATGATTTTTTACCTGGTCCCAATAATTAATGCCCATGCTGTCGGTGAGCGCATGCGGGTCCACGCCCATATAAGTATATTGTTCAAAGAACAGAGGGCCGCCTTTGTCGTAGTTGCCTAACGGTAAAGTATAACCGTAGTAGGATTTGCCGTTTTTCCAGCCGCCACTGCTTACCCAGGTATTCATATATGTTTCTTTCGAAATCGGATGCATCGGAGATGAAGCAGCTACTATAAATGTGATCAATGCTTCGTCATATCCATATACCGGGAAGTTCATATCAAAATCATTGTAGGGGCTCCAGTGCCAGTACAATAATTTTTTTTCTCCATGGGCCTGCCAGGCCCAGTTGGCGGTCTCCCATATCTGACCCACCCTTTTCCGAAAGTATTTTTCAGGTAATGTATTTCCGTTGAAATATTGTTTTGCCACCAGCAGGCCCATCACCAGGTATGAGGTCTCAACAATATCCGCACCATCATCCACCCTGCCGAATGGAATGGTCTTGCCTGTGGTGCCATTCATGAAATGAGGATAGATGCCATGATAACAATCTGCCTTAATTAAAAAATCTACTATCTTGATCAGGCGGTTCAATGCCGTGTCCCTTCCGATCCAGCCCCGGTTCACTGCTACAACAGTGGCCATGATGCCCATCCCGGTCCCGCCAATCGCACAGGCTTCCCCTCCGAAACTTCCTTTGCTCAGGTTGGGTTCATCATCCGCCTCATTGATATAATCCCAGTAGTATTCCGCTTTAACAGTGTTGTCCCTTTCTCTTGCCAAACCACTTACCGGATGGGCATGATGCCAGAAGAACCGGAAAGTCTGGCGTTGTACAATATCCAATAATACTGAATCAGAAATATTTTTTACAATACCCACCGGGGCGATGGAGTCCCGGGCAACTGATTTGTATTTTGTATTTCTGCTTTGAGGAAATGCCGCCGGAATAAAAAAGAGAAAGACGATCGTTTGCAATAATTTTTTTTTCATACCAGCATATTTTGCAACCGTTTCAAAAAAGTCATTTGTTCAGCCACAAACTTTCAAAACCAAGGTTTTTTAATCCGGTCTGTACTTCAGGGCAGCTCATAAAAAGATTCCATAAAAGACCCGAGCGGTAATTTTCGATCATGGCCACAATGGGACCCTCATCAATGGCCAGGTAGCTGGAGGCATACCAGTTTTTACTTTCATTAAAGGCATCCACAAAGCCATAGCCCCCCCAGATTTTATCTCCCAGGTCATAATAAAAATGTTTCAGCGCTTTCATGGAATTTTCCGGTGTATAGGGAAATGCAGAAAGGGCAGCTGTCGGGGATATGGTTCCGAAATCGTTATCCGGCGACTGCGCATTGTATCCGTCGTAGGTATCACTGGCTGTGAGGCCCCAGCAGTTTTCGCCATACCCTTTAAAATGATTTGGATTGATTACACAGTGTTTATAATTGATCAGGGTATGATTATAATTTTGTTCCCAGTAATCAGCATAATCATCTTTCATTCTGTGCGGGTTGAGCCCCATAAAACTATACTGGGAGAAGAAAAGAGGACCGCCGTAGGGGAATCCCAGGGGTAATTTGATTCCGTAATATTCCCTTCCGTTGATAAAATGATTGCTTTCTGCCCAGCATTTCCGGTATACATTTTCCGTTATCGGATAGGTAGGAGAAGAAGCGCTGAGTATATAGGTAATCAGGCATTCATTCCAGCCCCGCAGTTCGAAATTCATACTCCAGCTGTTGTTGGGACTCCAATGCCAGTAAAAAGAATTTCCCATATCGCGCTGGTGCCAGTTCCATTCGGCGCCGGTCCAGAGCCAGTTTATTTTATTCCTCAATTGATTTTCCAGCGGATCCTGCCGGTTAAAATACTGCCGCACACAAAGCAGGCCTTCAAAAAGATAGGAAGTCTCGACCACATCGGCCCCATCGTCTTTCCGGGAAAATGGAATCGTTAAACCGGTGGCCCCATTGAGCCAGTGCGGGAAAATGCCATGGTAACTGTTGGCTTTTAATAAGAAGTTGACCGATTTCAACAGATGTCTTACCGCTGAATCGCGGGTAATCCAGTGCCTTTCAGTAGCCACTATAATGGCCATCATGCCGAATCCGCTGCCGCCGGTCGTAACCACTTCATCACCATAATCGTAGGAAACATTGCTGCGTTCGCGGGCCAGGCCGCTGACAGGATGCGCAAAATCCCAGAAATATTTGAAAGTTTGTTTTTGAACGAGGTCGAGCAGCGCACTATCGGTGAGATTTTTTCTGTCCCGGCTATTTGTTTTTGGTTGTTCGGTAATTTTTGAATCCTGTGCAGTTCCGGCCAGGGAATATACCAGAAGAATACAGACAAAGCATCCTTTCCTTAACAGTAGATTTTTCATAACGCTTGCAATCAATGCGGAATTGAAATCAGGGCTTACATGCGGTTTTAATTCCCGGCCGCTGCTGAATCCGTTGGTTAAAACCTTATAAACAATTGAAAACCAAGTTTTTATTCCTGTTTATTAAAAAGGGTTATTGACTTTAACGATACCCAGGTTATTGGACCGGGAGTGGGCCATTCCAAATATTTCAAAGTGAAATTAACTTTTTCTTTAGGGGTTTTTGTCATTTTACCTGTCTTTAACTAACCAACAGGATCATATGGCGGAAGATTTAATCTGGAATCTGATTGCAAAAAAACTTTCTGGCGAAGCGAACGAAGCAGAAAGAAAGGAGCTGGAAAGACTGCTTCGGGAAAACCCGGAACTGCACTATCCCGTGCAGACAATTATAGATTTATGGATGTCTGATTTACCATTTGACCAGCAGGAGGCACATGAGGCATTTCTTCGTCATGTGGATAGAATGAAGCACATAAAAATTGACTATAGTTTCCAACCGGAGGAAGAATCCATGGTAAGAACCGGAACAATGGCTAAAAAATTCATGCTCTGGCCTGCACTGGCCGTTGTGGCTCTTGTCGGAGTTTTATTTATTGCTTTCCGGTTTACAGGAACCAATATACCCCCTTCGCCAAACCTGGCAAAGGAACCGGTAAAAGCCATCAGTCAGATTTCCACAAAGAACGGTTCTAAAACCAATCTCATCCTACCCGACGGGACCAAGGTATGGCTTAATGCGGGGAGCAGCATTTCTTACGATTCTTCCTATGGCAGAAGTATACGTGAAGTAAACCTGTCGGGGGAAGCATTTTTTGATGTGGTCAAAAACAAAGAGAAGGCATTTATTATCCACGCTTCCAAAATCAATATCAAAGTACTTGGCACCCGGTTTAATGTAAGGTCATATCCTGCAGATAATACCACGGAAGCCTCCTTGATCCGGGGCAGTATTGAAGTGACTTTTAAAGACAAGCCGAACAAAAAAATCATTTTAAAACCCAATCAAAAAATTGTGGTCGATAACGACCGGAATTCCGAAGATGTTTTGGAAACAATCCCCCGCAACACCCACGAAAAAATTCACCAGATTCCCGGTGTGGATATCAAAAAACTCACTTATGAATACAAAACGGGTACCATCATAGAAACATCCTGGGTAGATAATAAACTGATTTTTCAGGACAAATCATTTGAAGATATTGCCCGCATGCTGGAACGCTGGTATGGCGTTTCCATTCTTTTCAAAAACAATCATTTAAAGGAAGACCGCCTTACCGGCAGTTTCAAAAATGAAACCATCCGGCAGGCCCTGGATGCCCTGAAATTTACAGCTTCCTTTAATTACGGAATAGATAACAATAATGTGGTGACCATATATTAAAAGCCTAAATAAAAAACTGACCAGATGATCAAGAACAACAGTACATAAAAGATAAAAGGGAAATGTTGGAGCATTTCCCTAACAGGTTAACAATCAAACGGTTTACGCGTCAAGCACTTTTTCACTATTTATAACCCATAATGCTATAAAAGTATGAAGAAATATCTAACGTATGAAAGCAACTGTTTTCATACGGTAAAAAAAGCTCTTTTTATCATGAAACTGACCGTTGTTTTCTTAATGGTGGGGATTTTACAGGTGTCCGCAAAAGTAAACGGACAAACAAAGATTTCGTTAAAACTAAACCATGTGGAAATTTCGAAGGTGTTAAGAACCATTGAAAACCAAGGGGATTATCGTTTTTTATATAATAACAATCTCAAAAGCATCAGCGCAAAAATAAATATTGACGTGAATGATGCGGGGATAAAGGAAGTGATGGACAAGATGTTTTCCGGAACGGACCTTACCTACAAAATTCTCGAGAACAATCTGATTGTTGTGCTATCCAGTACGCTGACGCTGCAGGATATAAAAATTACCGGGAAAATAACGGGAACAAATGGGGAAGCCTTACAGGGGGTGTCCGTTAATATAAAAGGAACTGGAATTGGTACGACTACGGATAATGCCGGGAATTTTACCTTAACCGTTCCGGAAAAAGGGACCCTGGTGGTTTCTGCCATAGGATATATAAGCCAGGAAGTGGGCGTCAACAGCGAGTCTGTCGTAAACATTAAAATGGTTGCATCCGGAAAGTCAATGGACGAGGTCATCGTGATCGGTTATGGTACTGCCAGATCAAGAGACCTTACCGGCTCCATTGTAAAGGTTGACGGTAAGGTGGTAGCCGATAAACCGAATTCCAACGCGATATCCTCTTTACAAAGCAGGGTGACCGGGCTATATGTTGTAAATGATGGTACGCCCGGTTCAACCCCGGATGTGCGTATACGGGGTACAGTAAGTATTGGCCAGGTGCATCCCCTGTATGTGGTGGATGGTGTGTTCAGTCCAAATATTGACTATCTCAATCCGAATGATATTGAATCCATGGAGGTATTGAAAGACCCATCCTCCCTGGCCATATTTGGAGTGAAAGGAGGTACCGGTGTGATTGCTGTTACTACCAAGAAGGCAAAAGCCGGGCATACCACTATTAATTTCAATACCAGTTATGGATTTAAAAAATTAGTGGACAAAATCAAGATGGCCAATGCAGCCCAGTTTGACACACTTTTTAATCAGGAAAATGCAACGAATGGGGTGCCAACACCTGATTATTCATTTTTAACGTCAAACACCGACTGGATTGATGCGGTAACCAGGAGCGGAATCTATTCGGCTACCAACCTGAGCGTTTCCGGAAGTTCTGAAAATAACAGATTCAATATGGGATTGGGTTACCTGGTAGACCAGGGTATTATCAAGAACCAGGAACTGCAAAGAATGTCGATTTCACTAAACGATGAATTCAAAGTTAACAGGAGTATAAAAGTTGGCTTTAATCTGATTGCTTCAAGAAATAACAATCCTTATGATGTGACCGGCTCGGGTACTGATGTGCTCAACAATGCCAGAAAAATAATGCCACAGATCTCGGCACAAACCAAATCCTTCCGGGTAGCCAACCCATATAATAATAGTGACACGATCACCACTAATTTATATTCAACAACGGATGCGGCGCTGCAGAATTCCGGAGTTCAAAACCCGCTGATACAGTTACAAAATGAGTGGAATAAGGACATCGATTTCACAAGCTTTTATACCGGAAGCGTTTTTGCAGAAATCAATTTCCTGAAGCATTTCACGTTCAGGTCCTCATTTTATGCCAATCTGAGTTACCAGGATCAACGAATTTATAAACCCCTCTATAATGCCTATAACCCGGTTAACGACTCTGCAGAACTGCAAAGCCAGGTGACTCAGGTAACACAAAACACAAATAATAATCAGGTATACCAGCAGGATCAGATCCTGACATACATGAATACCTTTGGCAACAGTAACCTGACCGTGACGGGAGGGTTTACGACTTATTATAATGGCGTCTTCAATATACAGGGCATTTCAAGGCCGTATACCAACGGAGCGGCGCTTCCTATACCGGATGATTCCCGGTTCTGGTATATGTCAAACGGATTTGAAAACCCTGCACAATCAACTACCACATCAAGCCAGTATGAAAACAGCACCGTTTCCTGGCTGGCCAGGGCATTGTATAACTATAAGCAAAAATATTACCTGAATGCTTCTTTCCGGAGTGATGGATCTTCCCAGATTCCAAGTAAAAATCGCTACCAGCAGTTCTGGGCAGTAGGCGCAGCCTGGGAAATATCCCGGGAGGATTTTATGCAAAACCAGAAAATATTTGACTATCTAAAGCTGAAAGGCTCTGTCGGGGTCCTGGGGAATCAGTCAACACCAACGAATGCCGTAACAAATTTGCCGATAAACTATGTGGAATACCCCCAGTTGAATACAGGAGCTGGAACCGTCTTTGGTACAACACCCTACAATGCAGCGGCCAATTCATGGGTACCCAATCCGAATTTAAAATGGGAAACGGTAGCCTCGCAGGAAATCGGTGTGGAATTGAATGCTTTCACCAACCGCCTGCATTTCGAGGGCACTTATTTCAATAAAGTGACCGATGACTTAATGACTTTTGTGGACAGGAGGACTTTAGGCGTACCGAATGAACTGATCAATGGAGGCAGCATCAGAAACTGGGGAGAGGAATTTGCTGCTTCATGGAATCAGAATCTGAATAAGGACTGGACGATAAACATTGGAGGAAATATCACCTTTTTAAACAATGAGGTTCAGAGCTTAGCAGCAGATTTGCCCACAGGATATCTGGATGAAACCTTCCAGAATAACGGGAGTGCAGAGAGCCGAACAGAGCCGGGGCATCCCATTGGTTCATTCTTTGGATATAAAGTTGCCGGACTATACCAGAGCAATGTCGATATTTTAAAATCCCCGCCGGCTTCATCACTGGGTTCATACGGCCCCGGAGATTTCAAATTTGAAGATGTAAATGGGGATGGCGTAATCAACTCCAGTGACAGGACATTTATTGGAAACCCTTCTCCTAAATTTTACTACGGGGTACAATTGAATGCGAACTATAAAGGATTTGGACTGGGCATTGATTTGGGTGGAGTTTATGGCAATAAGATTTTCCGTACCTGGGGATCCCTGGAATCTCCGTTCCAGCGGGTAAACTATCCGGAATTTAAAATTAACAGCTGGCACGGTGCAGGTACATCCAACTGGGATCCCATCATTAGCCAGGGACATCGGTTTAATTACAATGGTTCTACGTATAATATACAGGACGGTTCTTATTTCAGGATCAGAAACCTTCAGCTGTTCTATACCTTTCCCCAGTTAATAGCAAAAAATTCCTGGTGTAAGAACCTGAAAGTCTATATCAATGTGCAGAATCTCAAGACATGGAAGAACAGTTATGGATATACGACAGAATTTGGCGGTGATGCGTTGGCCTTCGGTTATGACAATGCCGGCGGGGCAATTCCCGTTACAACCACTGCAGGAATAAACATAACTTTTTAAGTAATTATTAAAATCAATCGGGTTATGAAAACATACAAACAAATGATATGGATTTTTGCTGTAGCCGCTGCCTTGTTAATAACTGTTGCGGGCTGTACAAAATTCCTTGACCGTAAGCCATTGCAGGCAACCCTCACAGATTTAAATCAGGGAGCATTGGAAGCCCAGAGTTTTGGATTATATAGTACACTCCGGGGTTATGCCGGATGGTCTACACTACCCTGGTTGGATTTCAACAGCATCCGCGATGATGATGCCCAGAAAGGGAGCAGCACGACCGATGGGGCAGAAATCAATACAGAATTTGAAACTTTTCTATACACAAAGGATGACTGGGCAACAGATACTTACTGGAATGATCACTATGCCATGATCAATCAGGCAAACCAGGAATTGTATGTTGCGGATTCCCTGAAAGCATCAGATGAAGCCTCCCTGCGTAATATAGGAGAAGCCTGCTTTTTCAGGGCCTATGCTTACTTCGAACTGGTAAAAGCCTATGGGGAAGTGCCGTTGCTTAATTTCTATTCTTTAAATTCCAAAGACTATGTCAAACCCAAGTCTCCCGTTCCACTCATCTATCAGCTGATCGATTCAGACCTGAACGTGGCCGCAAAGTATCTTCCAGTCAATTGGGTAGATATCAATAACAATAACAAATATCCTGGTCGTTTAACCAAAGGTGCCGCCATGTCTCTACATGCGCAAACCCATTTGTTCAGATCAGACTGGGCGCAGGTTGTAAGTTATACTACCCAGGTAATTGCTTTGAGTCAGTATTCGCTAGACCCCAATTTTCCTGATATCTGGAAAGACGGATTACTTGGAGCAGGCAAGAATGGGCCAGAATCCATATTTGAAATGCAGGCGAATATCGGCGAAAATGGCACATCGAGTTTTGGAGTACAGTGGGGCACCTCTCAAAACGTACGGAAGGGTGGAGCAAGCAATACCTGGAATCTTGGATGGGGATGGAATACACCAACACAGGTTTTGCAAAATGCCTGGGATTCCCTGGATCCGCGCAAAGCCGAAACCATACTGTATTCTGGCAGGTCTGACGGTGGACCATCCCAGGGTGGGTATGGCGCCACACTTCCGGCTTATAATCCGGGGGTATTACTTGATCAGCCATACTGGAACAAGAAAGTATATTCAGATCCCGGTATGCGGTCTTTTACCGGCCAGGTTGGTGCGAGCGGAGGGGCTGACTGGATAAATCACAGAATCATTCGTTATGCTGATATTTTGCTGATGCTTGCAGAAGCGTCAAATGAACTGGGTGACGGAGCCACGGCAGCATCAAATGTAGAGCAGGTCCGGGCCAGGGCACGGGGGGGCTCCACCACTGCTTTGCCTTATATACCTTTCACAAGCCAGGCACAAATGCGAACAGCTATAAAAAATGAAAGAAGATGGGAATTTGCCATGGAAGGATTAAGGTTTTACGACTTGGTGAGATGGACGCCTGCAACGGATGGGATTGATGCCCCCCAGGCGCTGGGAACCCTGGGTTATACACCACGAAATGCATTGTACCCGATCCCACAGCCGGCCATTGATTTGTCCGGAGGAGTTTTAGTTCAAAACCCAAATTATTAGTGCATAATATAAAAAATTAGCTATGAATACTAAAAATAAATTTATTAAAAATCTGGCGCTTGGTTTAGCATTATGTGTATCGTCATACAGTTGCGAGAAGACGGAGCAGCCGGCTTTACCCGCCGATTACCCAACAGACATTGTGGTCGTGCCGACTACACCACTGCGGTTCTTTGTTCCATTTGATTCTACTTCAGAAGCTGCGAAGCAGATCAATGTGCGCTTTGCCGACAGCATATCAACCTATCCGTCATTTTTCCCAGATCCGTCAACAACCTTTGTGCCCGGTATTTCGGGTACTGCGTATCAGGGTTCTTTAGGGACATTCATTCACTATCTGAATGCGAATGATTTTGGAGCATCAACCAGTTTTACCATCTCATTATGGCTGAATATCATGCTTTCTCAAAAAGACCACACAAATGCTGATGGAATTTTGGCTGTATCCAGCACCACAAACTTCTGGAGCAATGCGGTTATTTTTGCGGATCATGAAACCAGCACTTCGGATTCTATGCAATTAAAATTCGTATTCGCGAATGGCGGTGGGAATAACTGGGATTTTTCAGGATATACCGGGGCGAACAGATGGCCTAAAATGTATGATGGCCAATGGCACCACGTGGTATTTGTATATGATGCACCTTCAAAAACAGGCACACTCTATCGGGATGGGGTTCAGTTTGATCAAAAGACAAATGAAACCATTGCATTTGACGGGAACGCCTCCCAGTTAGTTGTCGGAGGTTTTCAGGAAGCGGTGAACATCGTGGACACCTATCCTAATAATACTTGGATGTCTGGTTTCCCCGGCGCCATTGATCAGATCAGGTTGTATAATACTGCACTATCTGCTTCAGATGTTCAATCATTATATAATAATAAGCAATAAAATAATTTTTATTTTTTGCTTTCATAGAAGAAAATGAATAAAGGGCTGAATTCCTATTTCAGCCCTTATTTTTTCTTTTATTTTTTGATTGGTCTAAATAAGAAATTTGTACTTAATTAATCCAGGATGCTAAAGAGAATACATTATAACCGGTCTGTACTTATTTGTACCGGTATGATTCTTAGCGTTCTTTTATTTGTTAAGTGTATTGACCGCGAAGCAAACCATACAAAAACGGAAGCTAAGGTTAATGCAGAGCTATTTGCAGGATCGGAGGTTTGTGCCAATTGCCATAAAAATATTTATGACAGCCATATTCATACAGCGCATTATCTGACTACGAGACCTGCATCGGCAGAATATATTAAGGGAGATTTTGAACCCGGGAAAAACCGGTATGCATACGATTCAGATATTGTAGTGGTTATGGAAAAAAGGGATAGTGGATTTTACCAGGTAGGATATTTTAAGGGCGGCCAGGGAATTATCAAACGCTTTGACATTGTTGTGGGTTCAGGGTCAAAGGGCCAAACCTACATTACCCGCTTTAAGAACCGGCTGTATCAGTTGCCGGTATCTTATTTTTCTGCAGCAAATAAATGGGCTAACAGCCCGCAATACCCAACCCATCCGGTTCTGTTTAACAGGCCCATTACGTCGCGATGCCTGGAATGTCATACCACTTTTGCCCAAAAAATATCGGCGGCCAACCATCTGCCTGAAGAATTCGATTCTAAAATAATTTTTGGTGTGGATTGCGAAAAATGCCATGGTCCTGCAGCGAAGCATGTTGAATTCCAAACGCAAAATCCTAAAGAGTCCCTGGCAAAATATATTCTTAATCCGGCTAGATTTTCAAGGCAGCAAAATCTGGATCTATGTGGTTTATGCCATGGAGGCAGGCTTAAAAACACCAGGGCTTCTTTTGAATTTGTTTCCGGCGACAAACTCTCCGATTATTTTGCAATGGATACTTTAGCCCCCGGGCCGGAAAATATTGACGTGCATGGCAACCAATTAGGACTGCTCAGATCCAGTAAATGTTTCCGAATGAGTCAGACCATGACCTGTACAACCTGCCATAACCCGCATGAAAACGAAAGAGGGAACATTGAATTGTTCTCCCAGCGTTGCCTGACATGTCACAGCAATGGGCATCATCCATCCTGTAAAATGACCGCATCGATCGGGGCTGCAATAAATCTAAATTGTATTGACTGCCACATGCCCCTGAAGCCATCGAAGTTGATAACGGAATTGTTACCCGGGGATACCAAGCCTACAGCTGCTTTGGTTCGATCTCACGGGATAGCCATTTATAGAGAGGAAACAACTAATTACAAAAGCAGATTGCATAAATCAAATTAAGCGGCACTATATGCAAAGGATAAGAGTTACACCTCTTTTTTTGTTCATTGTTGCATGTCTTCTTAGTTCCTGCAAAAGAGAAGAGAGTCTTTTTGTTATTCTGCCATCATCCAAAACGAATATTTATTTTACGAACACATTGGAAAAGCATAAAGCTTTTGGTATTTTATATTATCTCTATTATTACAACGGCGGGGGTGTTGCCATTGGCGATATAAACAATGACGGACTGCCCGATATTTTTTTTACCGCAAACCATAAGGGTGGAAACAAGCTTTATCTGAATAAGGGGGATTTTAAGTTTGAGGATATTACTGCAAAAGCCGGTGTGGCCGGCCATTCGGACTGGTGTACCGGTGTTACCATGGCCGATGTGAATGGCGATGGGTTATTGGATATTTATGTTTGTGCGGTACAGGGCGAGCATGGCTTGCAGGGGCGCAATGAGCTTTTTATAAATAACGGTCATGGTGGTTTTACGGAAAGTGCAGAAAAGTATGGCCTTGGGTTATCTGCATACTCCACACAGGCCGTTTTTTTTGATTATGATCACGATGGGGATTTGGATTGTTTTATTTTGAACCAATCACATCACCCCAATGAAAATATTGTTGACACCATAAACAGAAGAAATTTTGACCCCAATGGGGGAAGCCGGATGTATAGAAATGATCTGAATACGACCGGAAAATTTACAGATGTTTCAGCGCAGGCCGGCATTTATCAAAGCAGCCTGAGTTATGGCCTGGGTATTTCTGTTGCTGATCTGAATAATGACGGATGGGATGATATTTATATTGGTAATGATTTTCATGAGAACGACTATTACTATATCAACAATGGCAACGGAACATTTACTGAAAGCAGCGCGAAACATTTCGGTCATTATTCAAGATTCAGCATGGGGAATGACATTGCAGATTATAATAACGACGGGCAACCGGATATCATGACGGTAGACATGCTGCCTCCGGATGAAAAAACCCTGAAAACTTACGGCAGCGATGAGCATTTTGATACTTATAACTTCAAGATTTTGCGCAATGGTTTCCAGAATCAGGTTTCGAGGAATTGCCTGCAGCGTAATAATGGAGATGGAAGGAGTTTCAGTGATATTGCATTATTGTCCGGTGTTTCAGCGACTGACTGGAGCTGGTGCCCATTGTTTGCCGACTTTGACAATGATGGGTATAAGGATTTATTTATCTCAAGCGGAATCGTAAAACGTCCGGTTGATCTTGACTATGTGCGTTTTATTTCAGATTTGGCCGCTAAAACAAACAGGAACGGCTCGGACAAATTTGATGAGATGTCAGTAAACAAAATGCCTGATGGCGCCTCTCATCCATTTTTATTCAGGAATACGGGCAGCAATACTTTTAAAGATGTGAGCAAAGAATGGGGGACGGGAGCCATGAAAGGATATTTTAACGGTGCTGCTTATGCAGATTTGGATAATGATGGCAGGCTGGATCTTGTGATTAACCAGATTAATTCTCCGGCTGTTGTTTTAAAAAATAATGCACCAAAGAAAAATTTTCTTTCGATTGTTTTTAAGGGGGTGGGTATGAACAAATTCGGCATAGGGGCGAAGGCATATTTATGGGATCATGGAAATAAATCAGACAGCCCTGAAATGCAATTCCAGGAACTGATGCTTACCCGGGGCTTTCAATCATCATCTGATACCAGATTGCATTTTGGCTTAGATAGTATTCATCAGATCGACAGCTTATTAATTGTATGGCCGGATCAGAAATTTCAGTTTATTAAAAATGTCCCGGTTAATAATCAATTAACCGTTTTCCAAACAAATGCAACGGGCACTTTTAATTATCATTCTTTCTTCCCCGAAAAGAAGGAGATGTTGGAAGATATTACCAGTCAGGTAAAATGCACCTGGAAACATAAGGAAAATGATTTCAATGATTTTGGTGTTCAATACCTGATCCCGCATAAGGAAAGCACAAGAGGCCCGAAAATAGCAGTTGGTGATGTGAATAAGGACGGGTTGGATGATTTTTATGTCTGCGGCGCAAAAGGACAAGCCGGCGCTTTGATGGTTCAGCAGAAAGACGGATCGTTCAAAGAAACAGACACAGCCCTGTTTGCTGAATTTGCACCATGTGAAGATGTGGATGCCGTTTTCTTTGATGCTAACGGTGATGGCTATCCTGATTTACTGGTGGTAAGCGGAGGCAATGAGCCTCAGGGGAATTCACCATTATTATTGCAGGACAGGCTTTTTCTGAACGATGGCAAAGGTCATTTTACAACTAAGAAGGATTTTTATGTGCAGAAGTTATATAATAAATCCTGTGTTGCCGTTGCAGATATAGACCATGATGGCGATTCGGATATTTTTATAGGTACGCTTTCCAATACGCTGGGAAATGAATTTGGCATGCCGGTTAGTTCCTATCTTTTATTAAATGATGGAAAAGGGAAATTCGATGTAGCTACCTTCAATACGATTCAGTTGTCAAATATTGGTACGGTTACTTCAGCACAATTTACAGATTTAAATCAGGATGGCTGGCCGGATTTAATTGTAAGCGGCGAATGGATGCCGGTAAAAATATTTATGAATAACCATGGAAAATTTACTGAATCAGATATACCAAATTCAACGGGATTGTGGCAGACATTGCAGGTAACTGATATTAATGGAGATGGGTATCCTGATATACTTGCAGGCAACTGGGGACATAATTCGAAACTCTGGTCCGGGAAAAGCGGACCTTTAAAATTGTATATAAAAGATTTCGACAATAACGGCACTATAGAACAAATCATGTGTTACACCATCAATGGGCAGGAATTTACATTTCTGGCAAAGGATGAACTGGAACGTGCATTGCCTGTTCTGAAAAAAGCCTACGAAAGATATGATGAAGTGGCTGGTAAAACAGTACAATATATGTTTTACGATTTGTTCAAAGGCTACACAGAACTGAAAGCAGAAACATTAAGCTCTTCCTGTTTCATAAATGATGGCAAAGGGAATTTCAGAAGAATGGATTTGCCCGATGAGCTTCAACTGGCACCCATATTTTCTTTTGCTCCGGTTTCAAATGATGGAACAACGAATTATCTGGCAGCAGGAAATTTTTATGGCGTGCTGCCTTATGAAGGGAGATACGATGCTTTATGTCCTACCATATTTTCGTATAACACACACCAGTCACAATTTAATCAGCCTTCCATCCTTCCTGAAGTGAGCGGGGAAATAAGGGATATGAAATGGATAAATACTGCCGGCAACAATAAAGTTTTGATTATGGCGAAGAATAATGACAGCCTGCTTTTTTATAAAATCAGAAAATGAATATTGAATGAAGACAATTTTAATTTCGGTATTAGCTTTGGTTTGTTTGATAGCATGCAAAAAAAGCAATAGTACCAGTTCCCCGCCCGCTACGTTCTCTTTAAGCTTTAAGGTGAATGACATATATAATGGCACACTTCTTTACAGTAATCTCAATACAACACCTGTTATTCTTTTCTCATTTTCTACCCCTTTGGAGGCAACAGGAATTGCCGGCAATTTTTCTTTAATGGATAACAATTTATCTGTTCCGATTACCACATCATTACAAAATCATGACAGCGCAGTAATTATTAAACCTACTAACCCATTAAGCGGTTTTAAAAAATACACTTTAATTGTATCACCTGGTCTTCTATCGGTAACAAAGGGGAGTCTTGTAAACCCGGTCACTATAAACCTTACTACAGGGATTGATTCCACCGATAAATTTCCCCAAATTTCCGACAGTGCATTACTTACCCTGGTACAGAAGCAAACCTTTCAATATTTCTGGAATTTTGGTCATCCTGTTTCCGGTCTGGCCAGGGAAAGGACATCATCCGAAGATATTGTTACAACCGGTGGCAGCGGTTTTGGAATAATGTCCATGCTCGTAGGGGTGCAAAGAAATTTTATTACAAGGGCAGAAGCTTTAACACGCATAGATACCATCGTAAATTTTCTTACTAACAAAGTTACCCGTTACCACGGAGCCTTCCCTCATTGGATAAACGGCTCAACCGGCGCTACGGTTCCTTTCGGCCAACAGGATAATGGCGGAGATATAGTAGAAACTTCCTACATGATGCAGGGACTTCTTTGCGCGAGGCAGTATTTTAATAGTACCGCCGACGTGAATGAAATGAATTTACGCACAGGCATTAATAATTTATACAATTCGGTGGAATGGAACTGGTACAGACAGGGTAATCAAAATGTTTTAACATGGAATTGGAGCCCCGATTACAATTGGGCAATTAATGTGCAGGTGAGGGGATGGGATGAAGCCCTTATCACTTATGTGCTGGCGGCTTCTTCCAATATTGATTCCAATACAATTCCAAAAATTGTATATGACAATGGCTGGGCGGGCAATGGCGGGGAAAAGAATGGCCAGTCTTATTTTGGAATCCGACTTCCGCTTGGCCCTGATTATGGCGGGCCTTTATTTTTCGCTCATTATTCCTTTCTGGGCATCAACCCACAGAATCTTTCCGATGCATATGCAAATTATTGGGAGCAGGATACGGCGCATGCGAGCATCAATTATTTGTATTGTGTCAATAACCCTAATCATCATTACGGATACAGCAATTTGTGCTGGGGACTTACCGCAAGCGATATTCCCTCCGGATATGATGCCAGTTCACCAACAAATGATCTGGGTGTGATCGCACCCACCGCAGCAGTTTCTTCATTACCCTATACACCTGCACAATCCATGAATGCGATCCGCTTTTTTTATTATAAACTGGGAGATAAGGTCTGGGGGCAATATGGTTTTACCGATGCATTTAGTCTTTCCAGTCTCTGGTTCGATTCGGATTGCCTTGCTATTGACCAGGGCCCTGAAATTGTGATGATCGAAAATTACAGAAGTGGAATGCTTTGGAATTTATTCATGAGCTGCCCGGAAGTGAAAAGGGGAATGAAGAATCTTGGCTTCACCAGTCCGAACCTGTAGTTAATTTTCCGTTCCCCAGGTAACATGCAGCGATCGCGAAAGATCGAAGTTTATGGAAACGCTGATCTTTTTAAGTGCGATGGCAAGTTGATTTTCGACTGTTTTGACCGAAATATTCATGATTTCGGCGACTTCTTTGTATTTAAAACCGTTTTCCTTAATCAGGTTAAATATCATTTTGCACCGGGCGGGAAGCGCATCTATCGCCAGTCTTATTCTTTCCACCATTTCAGATGTTATCATGAGCTGCTCAGGGTCAATGTATACATCTGCCAGGGTATCGGTATAATCTTCAATATTCAGTGTCGCGAAACGTTTTTGTTTTTCCAGATAATTCAGGGAAAGGTTTTTGGCGATAACGTAACAATAAACTTTCAGGTTGACAATCAGATCAAGGTCCTTGCGCTTCTCCCATATTTTAATAAATAAATCGGAAATGATTTCCTCAGCTGCGGCCTTGGATTTGATAATGCCGGAAGTAAAGCTGAAGAGAGACTTATAGAGTCCTAAGTATAGCTCCTTGTATGCCTGTTGATCTTCAAACCCGGCAATGCGTGTTTGCAAAAAACGTATTCTTGCGGCAACAATCGTAGACATCTGAAGTCAGTTTTCTTCTGGCAGCGTTAGTAAGCAATATTAATGATTAATTATCTTTTTATATATTATTTTGATAAATAATCAAGTATACCCCTTTATCTAGTCTATGGGGGATAATATTTTCAGGCTGATGAGAATTCTATATTTTTGCAGCGTTTTCAAAAAAGAGCCGGGCGGAATCGCCAGACTATTATTTGAAGGACCCTTAGCTCAGCTGGTTAGAGCATCTGACTCATAATCAGAGGGTCGCTGGTTCAAGCCCAGCAGGGTCCACTGGAAATCAAGCACTTAGGACGTAATATGCCAGGTGCTTTTTTATTTTCTATTCATTTGCAAGCAGATTTCGATACGGAATTTCAAAACATGATAGTGTTTATTTCGAATTTGTATGCACGTTTTTGCTTTCATGTAGTGTAAGGATTGTACGGGCTCAGCCGTTGCCATGAGGATTATTGATTACTTTTAATATGCGATTATCCTTCGTTGAAATCTTAATCTAATCAAAATAAAAAAGCATAACGGAAAGAAGTTTTCCATTAAAAAGATTCTGAATAAACGGTGGCTGAAGATCGCCCTGTTTTGCTTCAGCTCTTTATCCCTGATCAGCTGGGACCGGGTGACCAAGGACCTGGCCAAGGAACATTTGAAGGACAAAGCCGGGTATTCCTACTTCCATGACAGTTTTCGGCTGCAATATGTTGAGAATACCGGGGCAGCGATGAGTTTTGCAGACGGTTTGCCAAAGGCAGCCAGTTTCTGGTTGCTGGGGATCATCCCTCTTGCCTTCCTGATATTTCTCCTGGCCTACACCATCCGGCGATCCGGAAAAATGACATTTGGAAAACTGTTCGCTTTCTCCCTGATTTTTGCGGGCGGGATCGGGAATATCATTGACCGACTGTTATTTGACAGGCATGTGACTGATTTCATGAACATCGGTATCCTTCATATGAGGACGGGGATATTCAATTTTGCGGATGTCTGGATTACGACGGGTGTAATTTATCTCATGCTATTCGGCCGGAAGAACGTCAATCCTCAGAAACCTCATTCGGGAATTTTAGAGACATAATTACTATTCAGCCTGGATATCGAAATATGAATGGGTATTGTCTACAATCAACGCTGACGGTTTGGTATTGGTCAGATGCAGCGTCTTCCATTCGGTGGTCGGATAAATCAACAGCGGTTCGCTGTCGCCTCTCAATAATTTAACCGGTAACCTGAAATCAGGAACATCCGCTTTCCATTTATAACGGAGGTCCAGGTCCTTCCCGGCTTTTTCCTTAGAGATGATAAGTTTTGGAATGGCAGCAAATCGTAAATACTGATCGAATAAATAGGTATAATCCGTTCTCGTTCCCTCGTTGAAATAATGTATGATATCCTCCGTACTGACGGACTGATATTTGAAACGCGATTGAATTCCCTTCAGCAGACTGAAAAAAAGCGAATCATTGTAGATCGCTTCGCGCAAAGTGGCAATCATGCGACCACCCTTGGAATACATATCACCCATATGGAAATCATTTACCCCATAAAACCCAATGATGGGTTCTTTGTTTTCCGGAATATTTTCATTTATATATTTCTGCGCTGCTTCCCTCCCGTAAAAATTCTCGTAGCATAATATTTCCGCATAACTGGCGAAAGATTCATGTATCCAAAAGTCGGCCATATCGCTGCAGGTCACAGAATTTCCCCACCATTCGTGGGCAGATTCATGCCATAACATTCGCTGTAATTCAAGGGTATCCAAAGCATGATCGTTGGAAGGATTGGTATAAGCACCTGCACTCACCGCACTCTGATGTTCCATGCCATAGGGAGATTCCACCAAAGCAAAACCATCCCGGGGAAATGGATAAGGGCCAAATAATTTCTGATAGAATCTTAATAAGGGTTTTACTTTCTGAACAAATTTCCGGGCTTTCTCTTCATTGTACGAGAGACAGTAGTAATTTAATGCGAAGCGATCTGTTCTCTCAGCATACTCATCTGCAAAATGGATATAGTCCCCGATATACAATACCACATTGTAATTGTTGATCGGATAACCCACAAACCATTGAAACCGCTGAAGTTTGCCAGGCAATTCGGTTTTACCAAGAAACCGTCCATTGGAAATAACAGTTAATCCCTGTGGTATGGTTACATTTACCTGCATGCTGTCGGGCTTGTCGGAAAGATGGTCCTTGCAGGGCCACCAGATGCTGGCGCCGGAACCCTGAACAACCGATTCTATCCATGCTTTTCCATTTCTGTCCTGGATGGAAATAAATCCCCCCGCAAGTGAAGAAATATCCGGTACCGGAAGCTTTCCGGAATAAAAAACCCGGATCTCACCCGTCGAGCCCTGTTTCAGCTCATCCGGGAACTGAATAAATACGGCATCAAACTTTCTGGTGAAGGATATATTTTTATTCTGAAAAACAATCTTTTCAATATTCATTTTGTCAGACAGATCGATCTGGAATATTTTAAAATCGTTCACTGCCTTAAACCGGATGATCGTACTGCCCAGGATGGATCTCACATCGGGATCAATCTGTACATCCAGATCATAAAACTGCACATCATAACAGGTACGCAGGGGAGAAAGTGTTCCCATCAGCGTGTCAGCTTCTGTAAAACCAGACCGCTTCACGAAACTATGTTTTGAGGAGATCGAATTATTTGATATTTCAGCCATTTTACTGCATTCGACCGGACCCTCGTCTGTTGATATGATCCGGGTTATCCTTCCTTCTTTGTCGGCGATGAATTCATAGGTTGAACTAAAAGCGCCCTTCCTGAAGATAAAAGAATTTTTGCCAAGCGGTATAAGTGTCAGTACTGTTTCCCCCGGTATCTGGAAGGTCAGGTTGTTCGAGTCCTTTTTGACCAGGATATTCAGGTATCGGCCTCCCTTTAACGAGTACCGGCCCGAATAAGGATCCGGATTCTGCAGGGACTGCCCCGTGTTGTCCGGGGACGATTCTTCGGGTATTCTTATCCAATTCGCTTTGGTCGGGGGCCTTAGCCAAATAAATTGTTTCGTATTTCCCAGACTGTCCGGGATAAATTCAATGTTGTTATGGGGTATATTTTTTAGTGAGAAGGTGTTTTTATTGACCGGCAACAATTCTATTTTCCCCTGACCTACTACTTCAAGCATCAGGGCCTTACCCTCCTGGTATATATTCATTTTCCGGTCAGGATAATAATCTACACGATACTGACCCGTAAAACCGGTCGCCGTTTTCTCCTGGGAGAAAACGGGAAGACAGCCAAACAACACGGCGCTGTATATAATGAATCGTTTCATACGCGCATGCAAGGCGGGTAATTTTTTAAAAGGGATCCGCGTATTAAAAAACCCTGAAATCAATGTTGAAAATTTTTATGGTCCCTGAACAGACTGAAGTATGTATTCCTTATTTACCGCATCATACATTTTTAAATAATCATTTGATTTGCCGTCCCTGTCAAAAAAGGATTCCCAGGTACTCAGCGGTTCCCAGATGCAGGTTCCCTTCCCTCTTCCATCCGGTAACTCAAAAACGATTTTATTCACTTCTTCTTTTTTTGCAGAATATTCCACCACAATCACATCCTTGTTATATTTTCTTACGATATCATTCAGGTTATCCCGGAGATCATCCAGACTGCCGTGCCATTTCGGATAATAGGAAAACCCCATCACATCAAAATGGACAGACCTGGCCAGCATCTGGTCAATAAAAAATACCGATTCGTCATGCTGACCGCCTAAGGCGATATGTAACATGATCACCACCGAAGGGTCTACCGACTTCACGGAGGCAATGCCGGCTGAAATCAACTGGGCCAGACTGTCCGGGTGACTGATATTTCCTTCCGGCCATACCATTCCGTGATTGATCTCATTGCCCACCTGCACCATGTCAGGAAGCGTGCCCTGGGTCTTTAATTCCTCCATGACTTTCTTAGTATAATCATAGAGTGCTTTCTTCAGTTCTTCAAAAGATAAATTTCGCCAGGCGGCCGGTTTATATTGTTTACCGGGGTCGGCCCAATAATCACTGTAATGAAAATCGAGCAGGAGTTTCATATGGGCCGCCTTCACTCTTTTTGCCATCTGTTTGGTATGTTCCAGATCGCAAAATCCTTTGTGAGGCGAGTAGCCGCTGTCATTCGCGGGATCATTGAAAATCCGGAGCCGTACATAATTCAATCCGTGGTCCTTTAAAATCAGGATGGGATCTTTTTGAATGCCACTGTCGGAAAATTTCATTCCCCTGTCCTCCAGCTGGGGTAAGAAGGAAATATCAGCGCCCAGCATTTTTGTTGTTTGTCTTGCTTTGGCACTTTCTCCTTTCAATTCATAATTTTTATCAATACTTATAACAGCGACGCTTGCTGGCGAAACGGTGATGATATCTGTTGATCCTGTCCACAAACCTGCTGCCTTCGCTTCAAATTTTATCGATCCGCTTTTCCGGTCAGACTGAATGAGCACCTGGCATTTTCCATTGAATAAACTTCTTTGCCAGGCCCCTTCGGCACATTTATCCGGTTCATGGCTGCTGGGATCGCCATTTCCCACGCCGATGATTTTCCCGTTTCCTGAAATAGAAAACCGGATCATATTATCTGCGTCGGGAACTTCGCGTCCTTCTTTATCCACCACACTGATGTTGATTACAGTTACATCTTTTCCATCTGCCAGCATCGTCGTCTTATAGGGTATCAGCACCACTTCCTGCGGAATACCGGTGGTTTCTACTTTTGCGGTTAATTTTTTTCCTTTTTTATATGCGATGGCCGAGAGCGTGCCGGGTTCATAATTCAACTGCCAGTTTAAATGGCTGTTGCGTGGCATATCTTTTTTCCCGAGGCTCTTTCCATTCAGAAACAATTCTACATTGTCTGCATTGGTATTCACCCACACATCAATGGGCTGGCCCCGTTTATCTTTCCAGTTCCAGTGGGGAGAAATATGCAGCACGTCCTTATCGGTCCACCAGGATTGATAATAATAATAAATGTTTTTTGGAAAGCCACACATATCCATAATGCCAAAATGAGAATTGATATTGGGCCAGTGAAAGGGAGTAGGTTCTCCCCGGTAATCAAAACCTGTCCATACGAAGCCGCCCATCCAATATGGATTTTCAGCTGCCAGCTTCCACCAGTCTTCCGCCTTGCTTGCCCACCAGGGTGCCGTGAGGTCCTCGTCCGGCAGGTATCCGCGGATCGAATCTTTTTCATAAATGCCCCTTGTTGTAACCGTACTTCCCATTTCCGTTCCCAACTCCGGTTGTGTGGGATGATCACGATGGTAATCAGCGACTGCGAACTGACGGTAATTAAATCCCCGGACGGGGATTACTTCATCCACCCCGGTAAATACATTGGGGAGATCCGCTGCATAGGTACTCGTGCGGCTTGGATCCAGTTCTTTTTGTTTAGCCAGTAAAGTTTGGGCGATGCGTTTCCCGTTGCTGTTCGTATGGATCCATCCTTCTTCATTTCCGATCGACCAGAGGAAAACGGAAGGGTGATTTCGGTCACGCAGGATCATCCGTTCAAACTGACTCATATTTTCCGGACTGCTATTCAGCAGACGATTTTCATCCAGTACGAGCATACCCAGACTGTCACAGGCATCCAGGAAAGCCGGCGTTGGCGGATTGTGACTGGTGCGGCATGCATTCACCCCCATATTTTTTAATAACCTGATCCGGTAATACTGCATATAATCGGGCAGGGCACTTCCGATTCCTGCATGGTCATGGTGATTATTTGTTCCCTGGATTTTTATATGTTTTTCATTCAGGAAAAATCCCTGTGTGGCATCGAAACGGAAGGATCGTACGCCAAACCGGTGGGTTATTTCATCTACTGATTTACCAGCCGATAAAACCACAGCGGTTACCCTGTACAGATAAGGATCATCCAGCGACCATAATCTCGGATCTGTTATAGGTAGTTTCTGCCTTAAAGTTCCTTCTCCGTTTACAGGCAGGGAAAGTGGTTGTTCCTTTGTTTGTCCGATTTTTTTTCCATCACGATCCGTTATATATGCATAGACCGTGCAATTGGATTCGGAGAAATTCTTATTGGCAACGGTTGTTTCGATTGTTACGGAGGCATTTTTTCCTTCGGATTCAGTATGAACAAAAAGGCCACCATCCGTAATGTGGAGGTTATCATATTGATTTAACCACACATCCCTGTAGATGCCGGCGCCTTCGTAAAACCAACCTTCATATTGTGTGGCGTCCACCCGGACGACCAGTACATTGTCCCGGTCAAAGCGGATGAAATCAGTGATGTCATAAGCGGCTCCGATGTATCCGCTTAAGTTATTGCCGACATAAAATCCGTTGACCCAGATATTTGCATTCCTGAAAATTCCATCGAACTGAATTTGAAACCGGGTTCCTGAATCTGCAGCGGATACATTAAAATGTTTACGGTACCAACCGATACTGGTTTCGGGAAAAAATCCCCCGACGGGTTTATAACCATGGGATTCCACATCCCCGTTTTCCAAATGGGCAAAAGGTAATTCCACTACCCAGTCATGGGGAAGCTGAAGTGTTCTCCAGCTGCTGTCTTTAAATCCCGGATCAATGGCGGTTCCGTATGCGCCACCGGATTTGGAAAAAATAGTGGTTACGCTGTAATTAAAATCTTTCAGGGGATCCGCTGCATGGCCAAAATGAAACTTCCAGTTTTCATCCATATTGATTTTTTTGCGAATGCCCGTTTGCGCGGAACAAAGAGAAGATGCAAAAATAAAAATGGAGAGGAGCCTGAAAAATGGAGAGGTGAATTTCCGCATAAGAATAATTTAAAAAAAAATAATCAGGGAGGATTCCTTCACGATCATGAACGCATACTTTTCAGAACAATCATTTGTCAGAAAAACCATACAAAGCAGCAGTCGGTTTTCCATTATTGTCAAAGGCACCCAGTGTATAACCCTGCCAGTTGTAGCTCTCGGGCTCCCAGTAAAACACACCCAGTCCTTTTCCGTCAGGCAAAGAATTTGTCTTGCTGATCATGTCTGAAATAAAAGACCTGCATGCAGACGGGGCCGTGACATCCATTCCGATTTCAGAAATCATGACCGCTTTTCCATAACGCGAAACCATATCTTTCATATTCGTGAGGCATTGAGCATCCAGGGATTGCCAGTTGCCGGTGGAGGGGTAAAGCGACATGCCGATGATATCAAAATTTGCTCCGTTGGCCGTGAGTCCGTCAAACATCCAGCGGAACAGGTTGTTGTCATACCCATTGGAAATATGCACGATAACGGGGATCGATTTATTCACCTCTTTGACGGCCTTGTATCCCGCATTGATCAGGGAAGCGAATTGATTCATATGGGTTGACGCTCTTCCGTCGTCCCATAACATGCCGTCATTGGTTTCATTCCCGACCTGTACCCAGTCCGGATTGATTCCATTTGATTTTAAAGTATCCATGACGTGCCGGGTATAACTATATACGGAGTCGGTCAGGGATGCAAAATCCAATGAGGTCCATGCGGCAGGTTTCATCTGGTGACCCGGATCGGCCCATATATCACTATAATGAAAATCAACCATGATCTTAAAACCCATATTGTTTGCCCGGACGGCCTTGGCCAGCAGATCCGCCGTATTACACCAGCCGTCAGACGGATTTACCCAGGCCCGGAGGCGGATCGAATTGATGCCCAGGTTTTTCAGAATCTGCATACCATCCATTTTTGTACCGGTGCTATCGTAAAAGGAATATCCTGAACCTTCCATCTGTGTAATCCAGCTGATATCTGCTCCTTTGGCGAAACCGGCGGGGATGGGTTTGGTTATGGGGATGCTGTCGACAAACGGCGGGTTGGGCGTTGCAGGATCATTTTTTTTACAACCTGGCCCGGTTAGCAGTACGCTTAGAAAGAAAAGCGTCGCCCCTTTTTTTAGAAAATGAATCCGAAGAAAAGTTTTTATTCCCCGATGCATACGGACCTTAGTTTATTTTAAAATTTCTTTCAGAAGATTCCCGAAAGATCGGGATGGGTTCAAGTACGATCTTTTGTTTCACTGCAATGGTTGTATCTTTTTGTTCAACCATCTCCAGGAGCAAACGGAAAGCTTCCTTACCCATCAGGACGGTCTGCTGATCGATGGTTGACAGGGAAGGGGTGGTGTGTTCGCCGAATAATTCATTGGCAAAACCGATGATACCAAATTCACGGGGGATCTTCAGACCATGTTCTTTGATTGCTTTCATCAGACCCAGTGCGGAGAAATCTTCGACTGCAAATACAGCGTCGGGCCGCTCAGGTAAGGAAAGAAAATACGCGGCTGCGTTCTTTCCGGATTCAATTGATATATCTCCCTGGAACACAAGATTCGGATCAAAAGGCAAATTGTTCAGCTGCATGGCGGCCATATAACCTTTCAACCGGTCATAAAAGACTTTTACGTGTTGCGGTCCGGCAATGTGGCCGATGCGCTGATAACCTTGTTTGATCAGTCTTTCTGTGGCGATAAAAGCACCTTTGTAATCGTCTATCACTACGGAAGGGATACCCATGTTATCGTTGCCGCGGTCGAAGAATACGATCGGAAGTTTTCGCTCTGCCACGTTTTTAAAATGGGTATAGTCGACCGTTTCCTTGGCTATGGACACCAGGATTCCGTCTACGCGGGCGCCCAGTAAGGTTTCGATGCCTTTCACTTCGTGTTCGTAGGATTCATTGGACTGATAGATGAGCACATTATATCCATTGGCATTGGCGACGGATTCAATACCATGGACCACAGAGCCGAAAAAACTGATTTCCGCACTCGGGATGATCACGCCGATCGTATATGTTTTACCGCTACGCAGCGAAGAAGCGACTTTGTTTCTCTTATAGTTTAAACGGCTGGCGACCCGGAGAACGGATTCCTTGGTTTCGGCGCTTATTTTGGGATGATTCCGCAAAGCCCTGGAGACCGTCGCCGGCGTTATGTTCAGTTCCCTGGCAATATTCGATAAGGTGATTTCATTGGCCATGAGTGCAATCGATTACTGTGCAATTTTAGTTAAAAAAACGGAACTGCCAACTTGTTAATCAGTTGCTGGCAACCGTTCGGCTCTTTAATTTCCTTTGAAAATAGTTTTAAAATAAAATGCCCAAAATTTGGTAAGATAATTAATTTTCGAAATATTGTGTAAAATATACATTTTAAAATTTTGCGGGTTACGAAAAATTACAGCGCAAAGTGAACAGAAAGAGGAAGAAATATTTTTTTTACGTAAAAAATATAATTAATCTTTGTGTAATCGATTGCATAGAGTTTTACATTTTAACGATTGCTCTAAACTTTAACAACTGCCATTTTTATGAGAAAGAAACGATTGCTGTGGAGGAGGATCATTCCTTTGATCCTGCTCGTATTTGTGTATTCTTTTAGCTTCTCCCAAACCAAAAGCATTTCAGGAAAAATTACGGACTCCATTGGCGGACCTGGTCTGTCGGGTGTATCTATTCAGGTACAGGGTACCCGGATTGGCGCACAGACAAAAACGGATGGTCGTTTTAATCTGAATGTGCCTGTCTCCGCCACCTCGCTGATCATTTCGTATGTGGGGTATGCAAGAAAAACGGTTCCCATCGGTTCTGGTGACATGGACATTGCCCTGGACAGACTTCCGGTTGCTTCACTCAATGATGTAGTGGTGATCGGTTATGGTACGGTCAGGCAAAAAGATGTGACCGGTGCTGTGGCTACTGTAACCTCAAAAGATTTCCAGCGGGGAGCTGCGATTACAACGCCCGATGAACTGATCGCCGGAAAAGTTGCAGGTGTTTCAGTCACTTCCAATGGGGGTCAGCCGGGTTCTGCAGCAACCGTTCGTATCCGCGGACTATCTTCCCTGAATGGAAACAACGATCCGCTCTATGTTATAGACGGTGTGCCTTTGCAGTCATTGAAGAATCCCGACGGGAGTTCCACCATTTCAGGTGTTACGGATCCCCTTTCGCTGATTAACCCCAACGATATCGAATCCATGACGGTGCTCAAGGATGCATCTGCTGCCGCCATTTACGGTTCCAGGGCTTCCAGCGGTGTCATCCTGATTACAACCAAAAAAGGTAAAAACGGGTCCCCGGTATTTAATTTTAATACACAGCTGGGCTCATCCATTATAGGAAGAAGAGAAGCCGTATTATCTACGCCCGAGTTAAGGGCATATGTAAATGCGAACGGCACGCCTGCCCAGATTGCAGAAATGGGCGATGCGAATACGAACTGGCAGGATCAGATCTATCAATCCGGTTTTATCACGAACAGTAATCTGAGTATGTCGGGCGCCCTGAAGAATATGCCTTATTATGTTACGGTCGGATACCTGGATCAGGCGGGCATTCTGAAAACGGACAACCTGAAAAGGACCAGTGCCTCCGTCCGGTTAAATCCCAGTTTTTTTAATAATTATCTGAAAATCGATTTCAATTTTAACTACGCGCATGAAGATACGCGGTTTGCCAACCAGGCCGCCATCGGTGCTGCTGCGGCATTTGCTCCAACAGAACCGATATATAGTCCGACCAAACCAAGTTATTTCGGAGGGTACTTTGAATGGACAACGGGCAACGACAGTACACCGAACACCAATGCAACAAAAAATCCGGTGGCCTTATTAAATCAATACAGCAGTACCAGTAAAGCCAACCGGGTATTCGGAAATGTTCAGATTGATTATAAACTTCATTTTCTGCCTGACCTGCATGTTAACCTGAACCTGGGCCTGGATACATCCAAAGGATACGGTACAGTAGCAGTACCCGGCGATGCTGCACAACAGTGGGCAACAACGACCAATCACGGACTGAATTATCAATACCAGGGAACGAACCATAATACGGTGCTGGAATTCAAACTCAATTACCTCAAAGACATTCCCGATATAAACAGCAATATCAATGTACTGGCAGGTTACGGATATTATGATAACCGGGGGTATACTTATAACTATGCCCATTTTGATTCAAAAGGAGATACCATTCCCGGAACAGCCCCGCTATATCCATCGAGTATAGCTGAAAACACACTGATCTCTTATTTTGGGCGGTTAATCTATACCTACAATAATAAATATACCCTGACGGCCTCCATCCGTACAGACGGGTCTTCGCGCTTTGCGCCACAAAATCGCTGGGGAATATTTCCGGCTGTTGCGGTGGCCTGGAAAATCAAAGACGAGGACTTCCTGAAAAATGTAACGGCCCTTTCCAGCCTGAAAATCCGCGCGAGTTATGGAGAAACCGGTAATCAGGATGGTATTGGTAATTACGGATATATTCCCAGTTATTACCTGAGCAATAACGGCAGCCAGTACCAGCTGGGTAATGAATTTTATTATCTCTCCACACCTTCCCCCTATCTCTCCACCCTGGTATGGGAATCAACAGCGGCTACCAACTTCGGTATTGATTATGGTTTTTTGAAAAACAGGATTACCGGTAGTATCGAATACTACTATAAGAATACAACGAATATGATCAACAGTATTTTTATTCCGGTAGCGACCAATTTCACCAATAAAATCACCAGCAATATCGGGAACATGGTCAGCAAAGGCGTGGAATTCACGATCAATGCGGTTCCTGTTCAAACAAATACCATTACCTGGAACCTTTCCTTCAATGTTACGTATGAGAATATAAAGATTACCAAACTGACCAACGATACAAATGATCCTACCTTCTATGGAGATGCTACCGGCGGTATTTCCGGCGGAACAGGTAATACCATCCAGATGAATACAGTCGGTTATGACCCACAGGCCTTTTTTGTACTCCAGCAGATATACAATCCTAAATCCGGTATGCCGCAGGAAGGACTTTATGTAGACCAGAACCGGGATGGAATTATTTCCTCTCCGCCCTCTTCTCCGGACGCCTATCATTACAAATCTCCTTTTGCACCGGTGATCATGGGTTTCAGTACTTCGGTCAGTTACCTGAAGTGGAGCCTCAGCACGGTGCTCCGCGCCAATATTGGCAATTATGTATATAATAACGTGGCTTCGAACCTGGCTGTGCAAAGGTCCATACTGAACCCAAACAATTTTATTTCGAACACGCTCACGAGTTATTCGAACACCAATTTCATCAATAACCAGTATTTCTCAGATTATTATGTGGAAAATGGCTCTTTCCTGAAAATGGATAATCTCAGTCTGAATTATAACCTGGGAAATATCAGTCACAGTAAAGTGAGAATGAATCTCAGTGCCAGCGTCCAGAATGTATTTACAATAACAAAATATACAGGGATAGATCCGGAAATATATGGAGGGATTGATAATAATATTTATCCAAAACCCCGTACGTATACATTGGGTGTAAACCTTGGTTTCTAATTTAAAATTTTATTCAAATTACCAGATATGAAAAAGAATCTGCTTTGTATAGGAAGTCTGGCGCTGATGGCGATGACCATCTTATCAGGTTGTACGCAGGACCTGAACCGCTATCCTTCCAATACCTATACGGCCGCTGAAGTATATAGTACAGCTGCCGGCTTTAAACAGGCCATTGCCAAAGTCTATGGTTCGTTTGCGCTGACAAGCAGCACCGGTCCGGGTAATTCAGACCTGGGCGGCATTGACGCAGGTACCTCGGATTTCCTGCGCCTTTTATGGAATGCCCAGGAGCTGAGTACGGACGAAGCTGTTTGTGCATGGAATGATCCCGGGTTACCGGACTTTCATAATATGAACTGGAATTCAGGCAATGTCATTCTGCTCGGTTTATACAGCCGCTCCATTTATCAGATCACCGTGGCAAATTCTTTCATTGCGAATGCAAGTGATGCGGCCATTTCAAAATTTACCGGTGATGACCTGACCAATATAAAATACTATCGGGCAGAAGCTCGTTTTTTGCGTGCCTACCAATACGCTGTGCTGATGGATTTGTTTGGCAGCCCTCCTTTCACCAACGAATTAAGCCCGATCGGGACACCATTTTTCCCCCCGCAGATTTCCAGGACAGATTTATTTACCTATGTGGAATCCGAACTGAAGAGTCTGGACAGCGCCAATACGATGGTGGCCCCAAGGGAAAATGAATATGGAAGAGCGGATCAGGCATGTGTGTGGGCATTGCTGGCGAGAATTTACCTGAATGCCAAAGTATATACCGGGACAGACAGGAGTACGGATGCCATCACCTACGCAAGTAAAGTGATTGGCGCAGGGTACACACTCTTGCCGGTTTATCAGGATCTTTTTCTGGCAGATAATAATCTGGGCAACACAGAGCAGTTGCTGTCGATCAATTATGACGGACAGAATACACAGAATTACGGGGGAACCACTTTTATCATCAATGCCGCGATAGGAGGTAAAATGACACCGACGACTTATGGAGTTCCAGGCGGTGGATGGGGAGGTAACCGGATAACATCAAATATTCCGAATCTTTTTCCAGTCGCGGGTGATTCCAGGGCATTATTTTATACGAACGGACAGTCCCTGACCATCAACAGTATTGCTACATTTACCGACGGACTTGCCGTAACTAAATTTCAAAATGTTACTTCCACGGGTGCAACGCCACCCAACGCGAGTGTATTTTCTTCTACTGATTTTCCACTTTTCCGGCTGGCTGAAATGTACCTGATTTATGCGGAAGCCGTGCTGAGGGGAGGCACGGGAGGAACCATGGCACAGGCTGTTTCCTATTTCAACCTGATCCGGGAAAGGGCCTATGGTAATAATAGCGGGGATGTGACGACCATTGATTTACAAACCATTTTGGATGAAAGAGGCAGGGAATTGTATTGGGAATGTCAGCGGCGTTCCGACCTGATCCGGTATGGTTTATTTACTTCACAGGCTTATTTGTGGCCCTGGAAAGGAGGCGTATCATCGGGAACCGGTGTGGATGCAAAATTCAATATTTTCCCCCTTCCTTCGGTTGACTTAAATGCCAATCCCAACTTAGTTCAAAATACAGGGTATTAATTAATAAGAATTATAAAGCGATTGTATGAAAAGATATTTTAATAAACTTATGGCGTTAGCAGCTTCCGGGTTGCTTTTGCTCAATGCCTGCGTAAAGGATGAGACCAAGGTTGAATTTCTGGGCGGCACGGTACCTGCATTAAGTTCTACAGCAGGAGATACGATTCCACTCCCGGTGACAGACACATCATCGGTGGCGGTGATTTTCAAATGGACAAATCCAAACTACCAGTTCAGTAACGGAATCAGTTCCATGAACGTAACTTATTATTTACAGGTGGATACGCTGGGGGCAAATTTTGGGAGTCCGAAAATGCAAACGGTGGCCATCAATTCTTCCCTGGAAAAGGTTTTTACGGTTGCCGGATTTAATGCGCTCGTGGGAAACGGGCTGCAGCTGAGTTTCGGTGATCCACATCATATACAGGTAAGAATTCAGTCATTCATTCAGCCTTTCACGTCTGCCTCACCTGTTACCGGTACTTTATATTCTGACACCCTGAATTATGTTGTAACGCCTTTTGCACCGCCCCCTGCAGTTGCACCGCCGGCATCCGGAACACTCTTTATTGTGGGCAGCGCTGTACCGGTGGGGGCCTGGAGTAATCCGATAACGCCTTCAACACAAGTGCCCATTCAGCAGTTTACGCAGATCAGTCCGACAGAATTTACAATCACCGCATCCATCATTGGTGGCGGGGAGTACAAATTTATAGCTGTGAATGGATCCTGGGGGGATCAATGGAGCGTTGCGGTGAATGATGATCCGAGTGCAATCAATGGGGGTCCGTTTGTTTTTAATGGTAAAAACACACTGGCTCCTTCTGCAAGTGGTACCTATGTCATTGATGTAAATTTTCAAACGGGCCTGTTTTCCCTGACTAAGCAATAATCAATATTCAATGACGAATAAAAAATCATGTATGAAATATATAAATTCAAAACTTTTTTTTGCCGGCCTGTCGTTGCTGTTGGTATTTGCGGCCTGTGAAAAACAAAGCAATACTTTTTATGCAAACGGCACCGCACCGGTACTGTCGGGTTCCACAACGACCATTGCTGCTACACCGGCCGATTCGCTCAGTAATGCACTGGTATTAAACTGGACCAATCCCATGTATGCGACCAACCAGTCTACAGAAAAATATACGATCCAGATTGATTCTGCCGGACGTAACTTTTCAAAGGCAGTTTCTCTTGTCGTGACCGGTGTTTTGACGGATACGTTTACAGCAAAACAAATTAATGAAATAGCGCTCGCTTATGGTTTTTCATATAATGTAGCTTATAATATGGATGTCAGGGTCGTATCGTCGTATACGAATAATAACGAACAGCTCATGTCCAATATGCTCACCATCAGTGTGACGCCTTATGTAATCCCTCCGAAAGTTCAGCCTCCTCCCCCGGGTCAGTTATTCCTGGTAGGGGATGCCTCGCAGGGAGGATGGAGCAATCCGGTACCCCTGCCATCGCAGCAATTCGAAGAAATAGATTCAGTGCATTATGGTGGTGTATTTAATATGATCGGCGGCAAAGCGTATTTACTTTTACCTAAAAATGGAGACTGGGGACATAAATATGCAGTTCCTGACGGTTCCGTTCCGGGCTTAAATACGGGAGGCGTTTTTGGATATGACCAGAAGGATAATTTCCCGGGTCCGACAAATGACGGATGGTATTCGATATTAGTGGATTTTCAACAGGGAACCTTTAAGGTTACTCCTTTTACACAGGTATTGCCCGACAGTCTCTTCATTGTTGGCGATGCCACAGCCGGCGGATGGACTAACCCCGTTCCTGATCCGGGGCAGGCTTTTACCCGGATCAATTCTTCCCAGTTTACTATAACGATGCCTTTAATTGGTGGCAAACAATATTTGATGCTGCCTGTAAATGGAAGCTGGAGCAATAAATTTGCGGTTGCAAGTGGCACAGTGCCAGCTTCGGGCGGTCCCTTTGGATACAATCTCAGCAACAATTTTGTCGGCCCGGCTGCTGATGGTACCTATACGATCCTGGCTGATTTCTTAAATTATCAATATACACTCACTCCTTAATAAACGGGAGGAATTAAATACATGTGCTGAGACAAAATAAAAGGAGGCGGATAACAACGCCTCTTTTTATTTTTTCAGAAAATTTTTATCCGAACCTTCCATATTTCGCGGCCAGATGAAAAAATTATACTTCATAACAGGACTCTTGCTCTTTGTTTTTTTTCTGCAGGCACAGGAAATAACGACGTCTCCGCAATTCCCGCTGGATACCAGTACGGTGTCCATTATAGTGGATTGTTCCCAGGGCAACCAGGGATTAAATAATTATTCGAATACCGGCGATGTCTATGTTCACCTGGGCGTGATTACCAGTTCGAGCTCGGGCGCTTCAGACTGGCGCTATGTTCCTTTTACCTGGGCTACCACCAACCCCGCAGCCCAGGCCACATCCCTTGGAAATAATAAGTACCTGTACACGATTCATGGTATCCGGAATTTTTTTGGGGTTCCGGCCGGAGAAACCATTCTGAAAATAGCCATCCTCTTTCGAAACGGAAGCGGATCACTGGTTCAGCGCAACAGTGATGGGAGTGATATGTACCAGTCGGTATATACAACCGCGCTCGCGGTACAATTTACCCTGCCCCCTTTTCAACCGATGTATGATCCGGTCCCGGTAACCATCACTAAACAAAAGGGAGATTCCATAACAGTTACTTTTATTTCCAATCATCCGGCTTCGCTTACATTGTATTTCAACGGGGTGCTGGAGAAGACGGTTGCTTCGGGTGATTCGCTGACTTCAACCATTCCGATCACAGCAACAGGAAACCAGCAGGTATGGGGATCAGCGAACGACGGAACGAACGCGATTTCAGATACTTTTAATTTTTACGTCGGTTCTGCATCTGCTATTCTTCCCTTACCTGCGGGCGCTTTGGAAGGGATTAATTATCTGCCCGGGGATACATCGGTCATATTAGTATTGTTTGCTCCCTACAAAAATAAAATTGTAGTGGCAGGGGATTTCAATAACTGGACGCAGAGCACCTCATACCAGATGAATAAAACACCGGACAGCAATTACTACTGGTTGAAAATAGACGGACTGACGGCGGGTACAGAATATGCTTACCAGTATATTATGGATGATTCAATAACCGTCGCGGATTATAATACAGAGAAAGTATTGGACAAAAATGTGGATCCGGGAATTTCTTCCGCTACGTATCCCGGCTTAAAATCATTTCCAATACAGGCCAGTGGTACACTGGCGGGCATTATTCAAACCGCACGACCTGTCTATTCCTGGCAGGACGCGCAATTCAAAAGACCGGGTAAGGAACATCTGAGAATTTATGAACTCTGGCTGGCTGATTTTACAAATGCAGGTAACTGGCAGGGACTGATAGATACGCTTGGATACCTGAAACGGCTTGGCATAAACGCAGTGGAGATTGAACCATTCACCAATTTTGAAGGCGCTGTGAGCTGGGGATATAATCCCAACTTTTATTTTGCGCCCGATAAAGTATATGGAACCGCCACCGACGTAAAACGATTTGTGGATGCCTGTCACCAGCAGGGCATGGCGGTGATCATGGACATGGTGATGAATCATTCCTTCGGAAGTTCCCCGATGGTGAAGATGTACTGGGATAATACCCTCGGCGTTCCGGCTGCGAACAGTCCGTGGTTTAATCAATACCCGACCCATGCATACAATGTAGGGTATCAGTTTAATCATGCATCGCAGGCTACCAAAACTTTTACCCAACGGGTGATCAACTATTGGCTGACCAATTATCATATGGATGGTTACCGGTGGGATCTCGCAAAAGGTTTTACACAAACCCGCACCTGCGATTCGTATGGAAATAACTGCAACGTACCGGCCTGGGGTGCATATGATGCCGGCCGGGTTGCCACATGGAAAACGATTTACGACCAGATGCAAACCACTTCACCCGGCAGCTATTGTATTCTGGAAATGTTTGCGGACAATGATGAACAATCTGTGGAAGCCAATGATGGTATGATGCTCTGGGGAGAGAATCTGAATCCCAATTATAACCAGGCTACGATGGGATATAATACAGCTTCTCCAGGCGGCGCCACCTGGGATCTTACCGGCAGTATTTATACATCCCTGGGCGGGTGGAATAATCCGGGCCTGGTTGTTTACCAGGAAAGTCATGATGAAGAACGGCTGATGTATAATAATGAGCAGTATGGAAACAGCAGTGGTGCTTACCAGATCAAGGACACAGCTACCGGTCTGCAGCGGAATGCCGCGGCCACAGCCTTCTGGGCGCTGGCACCCGGACCCAAGATGCTCACGGAATTCAGTGAACTGGGATTTGATTATTCTATAAACTGGTGCGCTGATGGCACCGTGGATCCTTCAGGAAACTGCCGCCTCGTCCCTAAACCGATTCGCTGGGATTACCTGCAGGTGAACGCCAGAAAAAAATTGCATGATGTGTATGCTTCCATGATGCAGCTTCGGGCAGATTACCCGGAACTGGATACCGCACACACAGAATATTCGCTGGATGGGGCATTTAAATATTTATTGGTTACGGGCTCTGCCGTGGGTGCCGTCGTATTGGGAAATTTTGATGTTCAGGAGACCACCGGAACGGTTCCGTTCCCGGCAAAAGGCAATTGGCATAATTATTTTGGCAGCGATTCTCTCCAGGTTACCGGGAATCAGAATTTTACCCTGGCTCCGGGTGAATACCGGGTTTATCTCAATACTAAAATACAGGATACCACAGGCAAGGACACGACCGGGGTGCCGGTGAATTCCCTGCTGATAAAAATCTTTCCCAACCCGGTGATAAACGGAGGTGAGTCGATTGAATGCGATCTGCCCGAAGCAGGCACCTGCAGTTTATATTTTGTGAATAGTGTGGGACAAATGATGCAGGTGATCAATCTGGGTATGCTCCAGAAGGGGAAGCATATTTTTTCTCCCGGGCAGCTGCCGGTTTCTTTTGCCACTTTCCCCGGTGGCGTGTATACGCTCAAACTGATCAATAATCAGGGTAGCGCTCAAACCCGGTTTTTGGTTTTACCATAGTTGCTTTGATGAGGAATCGTTTTTCATTTGAATTCTATTATTTTTCAGCCATAATCTGAGCTTTTTATTGATTGCTTTAACCTTTTATTAACCTGAAGGCTAATACATTTGCCACACAATTGAAAATATGAAGAAGCTTATAAGCATGGCATTGCTGGTTTTTTTGGGTCATGCTGTTTTAGCACAGGTAGATAGCACGGTTATAAAGCAGAAGACGGTGATTCATGGTATCGATACGACGACTACTTATACAGTGAAAAAAGTCACATATGCTTCTCTAAACCTGGCCAATCGTCCCAATGATCATTTTATGATTGAATTCAGTTACGACAACTGGGTTGGGAAAACGGATACCATGCAAACCTCCGGTTTTTCCAGGGGATTTGCTATGTATTTCATGTATGATTTCCCTTTCAAAAGTGACCCGCATTTTAGTGTGGGTGCGGGAATCGGTATTGATGTCAGCAATATTTTTTTTCATGACACGGATGTGGGAGTAGCCGTTGCGGGTAACCAGACCCTGGCTTTTACGAATACCGCCGGTTCGGAACACTGGAAAAAATATAAGCTGGTATTAACCAACCTGGATATACCCATTGAACTCCGGTATGCATTTAATCCGGCGAATACCAACAAGAGCTGGAAAATAGCCCTCGGAATCAAAGCAGGTGTTCTGCTGAGTGCATATACCAAGGGGAAGGACCTGGAAAATGCGAATAGCGTTGTTATCAATCCATATATCGAAAAGAAAAGCTCCACAAATTACTTCAACAGCGGCCGGATCGTAGCTACGGCCCGCGTCAGTTGGGGATTTATCGGCGTTTTCGGGACTTTACAATTAACTCCCTTAATTCAAAGCGGGTCCGGACCCACGGTCAATCCCTATTCCCTTGGTATCGTTCTCAGCGGACTGTAAGGCTTGAAGCGGGAAGTGGGAAGCAGCTTCAGGTATCTGGCTTTACACCTCCGGCTTCTCGCGTCCGGCTTATAACATCTTATCTTTAGCGAAATTTAATGAATTGGCATTAGAGCGACATATCATGCAGCCGGAAGAGAAGGCTGTTTTAGTAGCAGTGATGCAACAGGATCAAACGGAACAGCAGGTGACCGAATACCTGGACGAACTGGCCTTTCTGGCGGAAACCGCCGGTGCGCAGACCCAGCGGAAATTTGTGCAAAAACTCGCGCATCCTGATAGCAAGACTTTTATCGGGAAGGGGAAACTGGAAGAAATTAAAAATTATATTCAGGGGAAAGATATCCGTGTGGTGATTTTTGATGATGAACTGTCTGGTTCCCAAATCACCAATATTGAAAAAGTGCTGGATTGCAAGACCATCGACCGGTCGGATCTGATCCTGGACATTTTTGCCCGGAGGGCCAGGACGGCCCAGGCCCGGTTACAGGTAGAGCTGGCCCAATACCAGTATTTATTACCGCGGCTTCGCGGTATGTGGAAACATCTGGAAAGACTGGGTGGTGGTATTGGAACCCGGGGACCCGGCGAAACGGAAATTGAAACGGACCGTCGGATTGTGCGCGATAAAATCACCCTGCTCCGGAAAAAGCTCAAAGAAATTGATAAACAGGCGGCGACCCAGCGGAAGGAAAGGGGCGAGCTCGTGCGCGTTGCCCTGGTTGGATATACCAATGTGGGCAAGTCGACCCTGATGAATTTATTAAGCAAGAGCGAAGTTTTTGCGGAGAATAAATTATTTGCGACACTCGATACCACGACAAGGAAGATGGTATATGAGAATTTTCCTTTTTTAATGAGTGATACGGTGGGGTTTATCCGGAAACTGCCGCATCATCTGGTGGAAAGCTTCAAAAGTACGCTGGATGAAGTGAGGGAATCAGATCTTCTCCTTCATGTGGTTGACATATCCCATCCGCGTTATGAAGAGCAGCTCGGGGTAGTCAATAAGACATTACAGGAAATCAACGCTTTTAACAAGCCGGTGATCTATGTATTCAACAAGATGGACCGGTATGAGGAATTAAATTTCGATGCGTGGCTGGAGGCCGGAACCCGCGAGGAATTGTTGAAAGAGCTGAAAGAAAGATGGGAGGCTGAAACGCAGTCGGTCTGTGTGTTTATGTCGGCCACCGAACGTTCAAATATCGACGGACTCCGGGATGCCCTGCTCAGCCGGGTAAAGGAATTATATAAGGAGCGGTTTCCTTACAGAACGGAGTTTTTGTATTAATGTGGAGATGTGGGGATGTGCAAATGTGCAGATGTGCAAATGTGCAGATGTGCAGATGTGCAGATGTGCAGGTTGCAGATGTGAATGTGTGGAACTGTGTGCTGCCCGGGGCAAATGCTGAGCATTGTCGAATGGAAGAGTTTTTATTCAAAGGATAGCAATTATTTATCTGATCCCGCTGATAAAACAGGAGATTAAAAAGCCGGAATTATGTTCAAATTCTGATTTTGCCAGACCCCAAAAAATCGTATTTTTGCAGCCCTTTCAGGAAAACCTGGATGGAGATTCCCCTTTAGCTCAGCTGGTTAGAGCATCTGACTGTTAATCAGAGGGTCGTTGGTTCAAGTCCAACAGGGGGAGCTGAAAATCAAGCACTTACAAAGGGAACAATGTAAGTGCTTTTTTATTTCCAAGCAATTTCCAAGCGCTTTTTGATAGCAAATGTCAACAAAAGAAAACGTTTATTTTGATATTGAAATCTGACAGTGGCGGCGTTGTCTCTTTGGCGCTTTGAATATAGAACTCCAGAATGCAGCTGTGAGTGAGCAAGAGAATGGGTACTAAACTCCTGGCCAATTTACCATCGAATGCCCTTCCAATAAATCCTTTGCTTGCTCTTGGCATTAGATAGCTATGGACAGTGATTTTGTGTTCAAATCTTGGATCCGAAACTTAAAGATCATTCCTCAACTAATCCCAATATTCTTCAACCAACCATTTCCCTTTTTCTTCTCCATATTTCGATCTAAGGTAGTTAAGAGCCTCATTTTTGTTATCAGTTCCAAATTTTGTCCTGGCCTTGAAGACAATATTCATGTCCCTCAATATTTTATTATTATTCTTCAATCGCTTCTTAACATCACTTAAGGTTGATTTGTCCATCAAGTATTTTTTTTGAATAACGTCTGAATTTGAAAGAACGTATTTTACTGGCGTATAAATGGTGCGTGTAATAGATAGCTATGGACAGCTCCGGTAATTTGAGTCTCTAAGTGTTTTCTCTTACTTCAGGTAGCCATGCTAAAAAGTTGCATAAATCATGAGCAGGATTCATTGCTGTATAAATTTATCTTCTTAACTTTTTAGTCAAACCTCCTGGTATGCTTCGCAATTTTATCAAAATAGCATGGCGCAACCTGCTAAAGAATCGCACGTTCAGTCTCATCAACATCACAGGTTTATCGCTTTCCGTGGCTTTTTGCCTGTTGCTGTTTTTTTATATCTGTAACGAGCAATCATACGATGGATTCGCGGAGAAGAAAGACAGACTTTTCCGGTTTGAGACCACGAATTTATGGGGCAGCACGGAGACCAAACCGGCGGCTCACCTTTTCAGTTTCCTGACGAAAGGCAATGAAGTAAATAATAACCTGGTTACCTCCCTGATCATCGGGAGGGATATTCAGCGAAATTTTCCGGAGGTCAAGAGTATTACCCGGTTTCAGGATCAGGGGAGCGGACTGGTGCGGATTAATAAAACGGTCTATAAACTCAGCCATGTGTTGTATGCCGACGAGAATTTCTTCAGCAATTTTTCTTTTCCAATCATGCAGGGTAACCCGGACGCACTGAAAAATTCCACCCGTGTCGTCATCTCTGCCAATACAGCGCGGAAGTATTTTGGTAGTACTGACCCCATTGGTAAAAGAATTGACCTAATCGGAGACAGCACTTATCTGTTTACCGTTGCGGCTGTCGCTGCAGACGCTCCCGACAATTCAAGTATTCAGTTCGATTTGGTTTTACCCTTGCAGGCTGATCCAGGTTATCAGCAGAATATCGATCAGGGATTTAATCAGAGCGCGCATTTGTTGTTTATTGAACTCAACGATGGCGTTTCCGTCACCGCGTTTTCGCAGAAACTGAATCACTGGGCGGCTAAATATTTTGTAGAGCCTTATGCAGCTGCCTACGGAAAGTATATGAAGGAAGTGGATTTTAAAAAATACAAATGGTATCTCCGTCCGCTTGCCGATTGTCATTATAATGTTTCCAATCCCTGGGGACACTTCACAGATGCAAAAAATATATATCAGCTGGCCTGTCTCGCCATCATCATCCTGCTGATCGCTTCGCTTAATTATGTATTGCTCGTGATATCCAATGCCGCTGCACGTTCCCAGGAAGTGGGCGTTCGTAAAGTGATGGGAGCGAACCGGAAATCTATCATCCTCCAGTTCTGGGTGGAAACCCAGATCATTGTGTTGATATCCGTTTTAACCGGTCTGCTGCTGACCTTTTTACTGCTTCCCCTTTTCAACTCCATGGTCGGCTCGGATCTGCAATGGAGAGATTTACGTTGGAAATATATCCTGCCGGGTATTTTGGTTCTTTGTTTTGTCCTGGGTATTATCGCCGGATATTATCCGGCGCTGATCATTTCCAAAATGAAACCGGTAACCATCCTTAAAAGTTTCAGAACCTTTAAGATCAATTCCTATTTCTCAAGAATACTGGTTGTCTTTCAATATACTGCTTCAGTGGTACTGATGATTTCTGCTTTTATCATCAACCGGCAAATGCATTATATACATGATAAGGACCTGGGTTTTGAGAAGGAACAAGTGGTGATGGTTTATAATCCCACCTGGAATTCGGATTTCACAAAAAACATACGGGAACGCCTGGGCAATTTCGCTGCTGCCCAACCTTATATCGCACAATTTTCCGGAATGAACGGCGGACTGGATGGTTCTTATAATACCAATGGTTTTGTGCTGAATGGTGAGCAGAAATGGCGAAAAGAACTTTCGGTTGACTATAATTATTTTGAAATGCTGGGCATCAAATTCACGAAGGGTCGGCCTTTTTCCAGAGCCTTTGCTTCTGACACGGCCAGGCAAAAACGCGCAGCCGTAATCAATGAGACCTTGTATGGTATGCTGGGCGATAAAGTAAAGCTGGGAGAATATTGTGAACCACTGGAGGCCACCATTATCGGTGTGGTGCAAGATTATCATTTTGAAACCCTGTCGAAAAAGATCGAGCCGGAGGAACACGTGCTGGGACGGGATTTCGAGATGATCTTCCTGTTCAAAATAAAACCAGGTCATATGCCGGAAGCGATCTCCGGAATCGGAAAGGAATGGAAGAGTGTAACCGATTATCCTTTTGAATACGGTTTCCTCGATGAATCCATTGCTAAAATGTACGAATCAGACAGGCGCTGGGAGAAGACGGTACAGACTTCCTGTTTCTTCGCAATATTTATTGCCTGCATGGGTTTGTTTGGTCTCTCTGCGATCAACGCCATAAACAGGACAAAGGAAATTGGTATTCGCAAAGTGCTTGGGGCAAGCGTCCGGAATATAACCGCTACACTCTCATCCGGTTTCGTCATCATTGTTATCGTGGCCATTCTCATCGCCACGCCGCTTGCTTATTGGATAATGAATCTATGGCTGGAGGATTTCGCGTACCGGATCGAACTGAGGTGGTGGATGTTTGCCGTTGCCGGACTAATGGCTTTTGTCATTGCCTTGGCGGCAACCAGTTTTCAAACCATCAAAGCCGCGATCGTCAACCCAGTGAAGAGTTTAAGATCGGAGTAAGCCTCTTATAATTAAGAGCTTGAATCGTTTTTCAGCAAATACCGAACTTTCAAATATAGATAATAGATATGCATGAATGGGAGTGCGTCCAAAAACAAATCAGGATCTTATATTTTCAACTTGTAAATCTTATTGAGAGTTCTATGAGATACCGGCACTTGGAAAGGCCATAGTGCTTACAAAGTTTAAGGATATGCTTAAAAATTATTTAAAGATTGCCTGGAGGAACATCGTAAAATATCCATTTTACAGTTTGGTAAATGTGATTGGACTGTTTACAGGGATTGCGTTTACATTCCTGATCGCTGCCTATGTATGGGGCGAGTTACAGGTGAACAGAAAATTGCGAAAGGAAGACAGGCAATTTATCTTAACGACCCAATGCAAAGACAAAAATTTCGGCTATGAGTGTGCTTCATTTGGACCCCTTGCAAAAAGGTTAAAAGAAAATTACCCAAATCTGGTCGCCGGTTATTATCGCTTCGATGGTATTACATCCGTTGTATCAAAAGGGGAGAAACACTTGAGAGAAAATATACAACTGGGCGATAGTACACTGTTACGAATTTATGGTTTTGAACTATTGCATGGCAATCCGGGTACGGCATTGAATAGCCCTTCCTCTGTAGTTATATCCAAGGCTATTGCATTGAAATACTTTGGTAAAACAGATGTATTGGGCGAAACCTTAAACATTCAAAGCTTTACCGGAGAAACCAGGGATTTTGCGATTACAGGCGTACTGGAGGATATACCCGACAACTCCGTTACTCATTTAGTCGGACAATATAGTAATGACATTTTTATACCAACCCAGGCTTTTTCTTTTTTCGGAAGACAGGACTTTGATGCATGGGCAAATATTTATATTGGTTCGTATGTGCAATTGCAGGAAGGTGTAACGGCAAAGGATTTGGAAAAACCCATTCAGCATTTACTATCGCAGAATACGGACGCATTTGTACAGCAAAATGTGAAGGTTCGGCCTGTTGCGCTGAATGAATACTACCTGCAAAAAGATAACAGGCTCATTCACCGAATGCTTTATGCTTTGTCTTTTACCGGCTTATTTATTTTGCTGATGGCCATTATTAATTTTACAAATATTGCCATAACCCGGTCTTCAGCAAGAATGAAAGAAATCGGCATACGCAAGGTATTGGGTGGTTTAAGAAAAGAACTAATACTGCAGTTTCTTACTGAATCAATCGTGCTTGTTATGATGGCAACCGTGCTTGCAATGATCGTATATCCCTTCCTCAGACCCGTTTTTAGTCAGTTGATTGGGAAAGAAATCACACGACTTTCATTATTTCCGATTTATTTCATTTTCATTCCGGTGACCGCTGTGTTACTCCTTGGTTTATTGGCAGGTTTCTATCCTGCCTTTGTATTGTCATCATTAAAATCTGTTGATGCACTCAAAGGCAAATTAAAATCCGTAAAAGAAAATATCTCCCTCAGGAGATCATTGGTCGGCTTTCAATTTAGTATTGCATTGGTTGTTTTGATTGCTGCGACCATCGTCAACCGTCAGGTTTCTTATTTTTTTGGTCAGAACCTGGGTTACAATAAGGAATTTATTGTGTCGGCAATGGTACCCCGGGACTGGTCAAAAAAGGGAGTCCGGAAAATGGAAGTCATCCGCAATGAATTTTCTGCGATGCCGCAAATTCTAAGTGCTGCCCTTTCGTACGAGATCCCTGATGGAAACAACGGCGGAGCCACGCCTGTATATAAATCCGGAGCCGATTCGACAACGGCTACGCCTATGCAGATATTGATAACCGATGAAAATTATCTTAACACATATCAAATACCTTTAAAAGCCGGAAATTTTTTTGACAACAGGGGTTTGGATTCCGTAAATGTGGTGGTGAATAAAACAGCCATAGAGAATCTTGGATATAAAAGTGTTGAAATGGCTGTTGGAGAAAAACTGAGATTTCCAGGAGATCCAACGCTATATACCATTAAAGGCGTAACCGAAAATTTTCATTTTGGTTCTATGCAGCAAGCCATTCCCCCTATTTTGTTCTTTAGCGTAAATTCTCTTACACAGTTTCGCTATTTATCCTTTAAAATAAAATCAGGGAATGTACCGGCGTCAATCGATGCTATACAAAAGAAATGGTCGGCTTTATTACCTGGCAATTCGTTTGAGTATATTTTTATGGATGATGCGTTGAGGAAATTATATGCGACTGAAATTCAAATCAAGAAAGCGGCCTGGCTGGCAACGGTATTGTCCTTTGTTATCGCATTACTTGGCGTGCTTGGGCTTGTGTCACTCAACGTACAAAAGCGGATTAAAGAGATCGGCATAAGAAAAGTTTTAGGCGCGTCCATTCAAAATATTGTGGGATTATTTATAAAAGAATTTCTCGCCATAATTCTTGTTTCAGGGCTCATCGCATGTCCGGTAGCATTACTTATTTCAAAGAACTGGCTAAATAATTATGCGTACAGAATTAATATAACCCCGGAACCATTTTTACTCGCTATAGCGGCGCTTGGTTTGCTCACGATACTTATAATCGGCCTACAAACTCTTAAAGCTGCAACAGCAAATCCTGCGGAATCCTTAAGGATTGAATGAAAAAGGTCAGTAGACGGTGGGAATTTTGTAGATATGGTATTGAATCTGATTTATAAGATCATTGCCCATATTTTAGCACTTAAGAAATCGCTAAATACCCGGTTTCCTAAACACTTTGGAATTGTTTGCTTTCTTACGTTCCTTTTCAACTTTTCTATCGGACCATTCCTCAGCCCAGTGAATCTGGCTATTTGTAATCCAGTAGTGAGATCGGCATGGGAGATCCCAGTTGCCGATAGAAGGATAAAGTGAAATTGTTTCTCCATCAAATATCAATTGCCATCTTTGCGGTGATAATTTTGTAACCACTTCATATCCGCACCCACATGCGCACGAATGAATCGCCGTTGCATATGGCATTGAAATGTAAAGGATGCCCTGTTCAACAGGACGAGGTATGTTTTCTACAAACTCAAACTGAAAAATCTTCGTTGGTCGTTTCATTTGTATAAATTACGTAACTGGTATAATGTTCATGGTCAAGATCATTATAAAAACCAAACAGCTTCTTCCATTTAATAACCGCAAGCGCAGCATTTAATGAGTTGAGATCAGCAATCTGAATATTCTTATCATAAATATTTTCCCCTACCTCTGCAATGGAAACGCGTTTTCTAATATGATCTCTTTTTTGCACGGTACTTGTGGTTACTCTAACCTGACCTTTTAAGGATCCATCAATATCCTGAACCCCAAGACCCGTATCAATGAATGGAATTTTACACTGTTCCAGGAGTGTAAAAATTTCATCTTTAATAACCCCACTGTCAATACATATGAAAATGAAATCCATTTCTTTCAGCTCATTGATATTTCCGTTATTAATGTAATAGGGATGTGGGTAAATATGTTTATGCATATTTGAATAAATCGTGTGGTAGTATTCAGTTTTTAACAACTGTTCAAAAAATTTCTCCTTTCCTGCTGCACCAGGAGCCCGAAATGCATTATGCTGCAGAAAAATGTCTCCATCAAAGATGTGGATAGCCGCAACGGGAGTTTTTGCTACAAGATCAAGTACATAAGAGCCAGTACCTCCCATACCTATAATTGCGATTTTTTGTCCTTCCAGCTTTTTGGAAATAGGAATAATTACCGCTTTGGAGGTATTCGTATCAGCATACCAAAAAGGAGAATTTTCGTCTATAGGTTCTATGAATTCACGGGTTTTGGCTGTAACCGTTTCGTCAATGGCTTGGGCAGGTGCGGTTAAAATATTTACATACCTAGTGACCTTCTCGTAATAATCCGCATCATCAGCTTTGCCTGAGAATGTAAGGTCTGCTGTAATTTGATCAGTGATCTTTAGAGGACCGCTGTCATTTTTAATTGCTGTTATAATCGTACCATCCTTGTTACAGGGTTGTTCCCCGATAAAATACGCCACGTGATTATTGGGCTTCAAAGTACGATCCCCGGATTGATGGAGATGTGTAATCAAAATGCCTCTTTTGATCTTTCTTTCTGAGGTAACGTATGGCACTTTGTGAACAAGCAAATACGAATGGGTATATTGTAGAACATACCCTTCGTTGGAAAGCTTCTTCAGGTCCGGATTATGAATTATCAGTTCTGTCAACATCGAAAACCATTTTATTTTTTACGTGAACTGATTCGTTGTCTACAAGGGAGCCCTTAGGTTTTTTATCTATTCCCTTACTGTAATTGACAGTATAGACTATTTGAGGGATAAACTGAGCGCCCGGAAAAGCCAGGTCCACTACCTGCCTGAAGCTTATTTCCTTCTCATCGTAAGGTGTTGGCCGGGTATTAACCAGGATCACTACCTCTTTGTCTTTGTCTGAGATCTGATCTTTTTGATCATCTTTTTCATTCATAATATATATTTTTAAAAGTTTAGAGTCGGGCTGATATGCCTCTTACCTATATATATGCTTGAAAATTTGTACTTTTTACCGCCTGTAAGGAAAATTTTCTTTAAACCCAAGCATATTATATTAACTGCAGCTCCATGGACTTCGTCAAAGAATTGAAAGACATTGATTATGAAGACCTTTTTGACAGGTTGGCTGCTTATGCTGGTAATAGGCTAAAATCCGTGGATATCCGTCTCATGGATGGGAAGGAACCCATCGATCTTGTATCCGAGTTATTCCTAAAGGTTCTGACTGGGCAGCGAAATGCGGAAACCGCAACCTGTTCACTCGAAGAATTTCTTTTTGGGTGCCTTAAAAGCGATATCGACGCCTTTTTCAGGAAGGAGAAGATATGGTGGCTGGCCCTGGCTGATTCAGCCGAAGACGTCCAAGTCTCTGCTAATGGATTTCCTTCTGATTTCACATCCCAAAGAGAATTGGTGATCGCCGAACTCCGTAATGTGGGTGCCGACGAAGAGGAGATCCTGGTATTTAACATTTGGGTGGAGGGGATCACTAAGCCAGAAAAAGTTGGAACAGAACTTGGAAGATCACCATCAGATATCTACAGGATACAACGCCGCATCCATAGCCATCTTCAGAAAATTCACAAAAGTTTTAAAGCCCTTTTATGAGTAAAAAAATAAAAAACGCTATCCAGGACGCTGAGCTTCAATTTTTCAGGGAAGCCGATCCTGAAACGATTCGGGACATTTTGAAGGAATCCACCCCTGACCTGGCAGAATATACACGTAAACGAGATGAAGCGCTGGTTAAAGTAAAATTTCTGGCAAAGGCCGCCTCCAACAAGCAACGCGATCAATATCTGTTAGACCTCGCATCCAGATACCGTGAAGCGATAGAAAAAAACATAGATAAACCTTTACAATTCCTTCGTACACTCATGAGTCAAAAGGTATCTGCTGCATACAATAATAGTTTGGACAAACTCACCCGGGAAGAGATCATTGAAATAATCAAAGACCAGAATTTAGTTAACATGCTTGAACAATTTGACCAGGATGGCACTAATAACGAAGGCAAAGTTTGAAGCACAAAAATTACTAAGGGAGATTGGAATGGAGGATATTGCAGAGATTCCGATGGACTTACTTGCTGCCGGTTTAAATGCAACACTGATAGAAGAACCATTGAGATATTGCGATGGCCGCATCACTTTCTCTGCGAACCGTTCCTTGATCAAGATAAATTCAAAAATCGAATTTCCGGAACGAAAGCGTTTTATATCTGCCCACGAAATCGGACATCATCGTCTCCATAAAAACATGGATCTTCCGCCGGACACATCTCTTACGTTAAATGTAATTGAAGGTGCAGAAAAACATCTTAAAACTGGAAAGCAGGAAGTAGAAGCTAACCAGTTTGCAGCTGAATTATTAATGCCATCCTCAATATTTCTCAGGCTTTCAAAAGGAAAACTTTTTTCACCGCAGCTGCTGAAAGATTTGGCATTCCGTTTTAAAACAAGTCTAACCGCTACTTCCTTAAAATATGTGGAAGCAGATCTTCACCCCGTTTGCTTGATTAAGACAGAAAATGGAAATGTCAAGTACTTTAAGATGTCGCCGAGTATGAAATGCTGGTTGGGTGATATTGTGAGACTTCCTCCACCAGCTCAATCGGTAGCAATGGAATATATCCAAAATGATTACAGGTTTTTATATAACCTGGAAGAAAAAGCTCAATCCATAAAGAAATCTGTCTGGTTTACGGTAAGAGAATGGGAGGAGGATGAAGATTTTTATGAATACTGTATTCCAACCAAACGATATAAATCGATTCTCAGCATTATCTGGCAAAAATAGAACTGCGGCCTGACGGATTTCTACCCCCCCCTTCAACTACGATTGTATCTACCCCCCTATCCGTTTTATCTTCAAGGATAACACAGGTATTCTGTATTCGAGAATATCATAGCCATCTCCACTCAATGACCCGCACTAAGTGTTGGCGGGCTTCGTCCCCCCGGGTATTAATCAGGACGAATCCTATTCCATTATTTTTTAACAATTAAGAATTTAAAACATGTCAACAGTCACAGTTACTGATTACAAAAAGCGAATCAACAAAGAAGGAAAAGAGTTCATCTCATTGGAAATTCAAGGTGGCCTTGAATTCTTGCAGAGCGCCAAAAATGGACAATTTTATGCCAATGTCCGGAAGTGTTCTATGCTGACCAACTTCACAAATGAAAAGGTTGCAGAGTCACTTATCGGCAAACAGGTACCAGGTTTTATTATTAAAGTTGAAACTGACCCGTATGAATTCACCTTATCAAATGGTGACGTAATAACACTTTTTCATCGATGGAGTTACAGCCCTGATGGCAGCTTAGCGGTCCAGATGGAACCGAGTTTTTAAACCTTACATTTTCTGTCAACAAAATCCTGGTCATGTAAAAAGTGATCGGGATTTTTCATTTAATCACTAAACAAATAAAGTTTATGAAACTACAACAAGCCACGAGACAACAAGCTCGGGGGTGGCATGGTTGGGATAGGGGGCGGAGGTGCGGGTGGCGGAAGCGTTATTGTAGTCGGGGATAAAGCAGGAGAGACCTTGAGTGGACCTTATGCAGGCGAATGGTTGAACATTTTAGGCAATTTACCTGCTGATGGAATTAAGCGTGTATCTAGTAATAGTAATAATGCTTCTAAATTATATTATAATTATCAACAAATCGGCGGCACATCTACTTTTGAAACTCCTAACAATGACGGTCAAAAATATACCGATCCGGATTTGGTTGGATATTATCAGTTTATTGGATTTTCACAACATATTAGTTTGGAAGAAACGGAGGGTTGGAATTTTACATCGATTTGGAATAGTGATGTTGCTCGATCGATAATACCTGATATGATGGGTATTAATTTGAATGTTAATGTTACAATTGGATTAGGATTAAGTTTTACATTTCAAGCATCTCTCTTAACTAGGGGAACGGATGCGGGCTTTCACTTTTCAAAAAGCTTGTATGTGACGGCTGGGGAACAAATGGGAATTTCCGTTAATGAAGTGAACGGAAATTTTATGGGAAATGCCGACAAAATTAATTTTAATAGTTTGTTGGGAACTGGAATTAGCGCGGAAGGTTCTTTAGGGGACTTTGGTATTGGTGCCTGGGAATCATTAAATTCGAATGGAAACGCAACTTGGTTTGGGAATTCGATTGGTATTGGACCAGGTTTCGGGGCATCAGTAGGCACGGGCACCTCTTGGTAGCAAATGAATATTCCTTTTAAGTATATTTATAGAAAATTTTGTATCAAGCTGATACTAAATCCAAACTTAATATGGGCAAAAGAAAGATGGTTGCATTAATTGTTTTATTATGCGCGAGTTGCAACGTTCGGCAGAAACTGGATATTCAAAAAAAAGCGAGAATTGATGCTGACTATATTATAGAAAATTTAGATCAAGATCTCGTTGTTGCTCATTTTCCAGAAGATAATTTTCCAAGATATAAAAGTGAGGAGCTTATTAATAAAATAAAGAACAGTTGCGGTTGGAATAATCGAAGAGGTAACTTTGTCGACTACGCAACTTTTGAATATAATGGTAATAGCAATATAGCCTTTATATACGAATTTATTTTACAATGCGATAGTTTACGATTTATTTTGATATATAATATTAATGGCAAAGAACCGAAGTTTTTAAAGCTAAATATAGAACCACTAGTTCGACAAAACCCTCTAATTGTGCACAAAGAAAAGCAACTTCTCAAATATGATGATTTAGAAAGGCATAACTAGATATTGAATTTGTAATAGCCTTCTAAACGCCCACCTATATTTGATTATCAATTTTGATACTTAATTTTGGTTATGACAAGGCTAACCAGTTTTTTTGTGGAATAGTGTTTCAATTACACAAGAAGCAACAAAAGGCGAATACATAAAATCTTTAGTTAACATAATTTAATCGCATCTTTTTTCTTAGTATGAGTTGCCAATTCACCTTGGACTGTGCAAAATTCCTGTAATGCCAGCTCCATAAAGTTAATCCGAAGCTTAAGGTATTGCGGGAAAACAAAATACGAATCAAAAAAAATATCGGCAATCAGGCACTTGTTAAAGTACGAATATGTTTTCAAGGATACTTAATAATTCAACTTTAGCCAATTTGAAAAAAAAGCTACCTACTGAAACTGTCCAGTTTATAAGGGGCTGATTCACTGTTTTGATATAGAACATAATTAATGCTTTTAATATTGGTAATATTTAAATATTGATCTAGGTGAAAAACTATAATTCTAGAATGGGTAGAGTAAAAATATTTCCCACACTATTTTTAATAATATGCATATTTGCTATGACTTTATGGAGCCACATTTCCAACAAGAGGCAGTTGGAGGAAGATTTAAACACAAATGTCAATGGAGAAATTAAATATTTAGAGTATGGAATAAAAGGAGATCCGACGTTTTGGGTTAATGGAGTTAAATATAACTTGGCAGGGCCATATAATTTTGAGCACAAAATAGATGAAGGAGACAGTATAGTTAAAATAGCCGGAAGTACGACGTATAAGATAATAAAACATCTTTCCCAAAAGGAAATTTTATTTAGAAGATAGCTAAAACGTTTTGCACAATTAATTTTCAGTTAAGTAGTACTGCACAATAAAAATTCCTTTCCTTATCCTTAAGTAAGATATCATGAGTCATTAAGTGAGATATTTAAGATTTAATCTGTAATAGACAGTATTTAATCGGACTTAAAGTATCTACGCAAAATCAATTGCGATTTTTATTTTGTCAAGTTATATTTTAAGTGGCTCCTATGACTTTCCATAGTCTAAGTTGTTTGTTATTGATCATCGAAGTCTAAACATGATGTTGATTTGATTATAAGTGAGTTAGCCGTATTTTAGCTGTTTAAATGCAGTCAACTTACCGGCAAACTCCCTTTTAACATCCTTTTCAAAGCTGTCCAGGTAATTTTCGGTTGTTCTGATATCCGTATGTCCTAAAGACTCCTGAATGAATTCAGTACTTACACCGGATCGTTTTAAAACCGTGGAGAAAGTATGCCTGGCTACATAGGTGGTTACCTTTTTTTCGATCCCCAGTTTAGTTTTGATCTTACGCATCCAATCATTAATGGACTGTACAAATAATTCGATCAGTTCAACCTGCCTTAAGGCTGAAATACCATGTTGAAGTATGGGAAAAATATAATTGTTGGGACTTTTATCCTTATTGCCCCAATAATCAATTACCTCTCGCAAGTCTTCGGTAATATAGAACGTGATTGGCCTGGGCGATGACCTCGTGGCATTTTCAGTTTTGGACCGATGGAAAGTGATATAATCTTCTTCAATATTTTTATATTTTAAGTAAGCTATATCTGTGGGGTTTATCCCATTTGCTAAATAGGAAAACAGCCAGAAGTTTTTTGCCTTTCGTTCGAATTCACACAGCGGTTCATAATAATAGATTTTTCCCACCTCTTCCAAAGACAATGCTTTTTTTATATTCCGGGACATTGGGCATTGGTATTTTCGTCTCCCGAATGGATAGCATTTTTCTCTTTTAATTATTCCCTGAAAAATTGCCTCATTAAATATAGCGCGCAAACAACGGGTGTAAATACCGACGGTGGTAATAGAATATTCCTGATCAATCATCCAGGCTTCCAGCTGTTTTAGAAAAGCAACATCAATATCAGTGAATTTGACATTACCCCGGAATTTTGAAAACGTAATATAGCTTGTCTGGTAATTCGCTGCAGTTCTTATTCTTCCCTCTCCAAGAAGTTTATGAGTATAACTTAGGAAGGTTACCAGCATGGTGCCTGGTTCCGGTTTCGGGAGTTTAAAGATGGGAAAACGCCGGTCATAATCCAGTCCATAGGAATTATATGAAACGGCGACTGTTTTAGCCTTGATGGATTTTCGCTGGTGAAAAAAGGAATTACTTAGTATATAGTCCTTTTCAAATTCCTCATAGTTAAATGGATCCAGGGCCATAGCGGCATCTTCCGCTTTCCGTTTGATCTGTTTCAAATGGTCCCGGATCAGTTTCAAGCCATCAGTAATCCGGTTGGCCGACAAATAATTGAATTCCTCCTGCGAAAGATCATAGATAGTCTGATAACGCCGCGGTTCGCTGTCGCAAGTGACCAATAGTTTAACAGGGTACTTGCCGGATTTCGCTTTCATCCTCCGGGTGTCAAGTGTAATTACAACTGATACAGACATAGTTCAAATTTTTTCAAATTCACGAATGCCCTCGCTTCAAAATTTGCCAGTAATTTGCCAGTAAAACGAGATTTAGCGCCCTTTCGGGAGCTATATCAAAATTACAGGAAGAGATGTAAAAGATTGATAATTAAATAGTTAAGTTAAAATCAGTTAACCCGGATTTGGCCTGATTAGGCCTTTTTCTCGGCTGTTAATCAGAGGGTCGCTGGTTCAAGTCCAGCAGGGGGAGCTTACTAGACAGCCTCGAATTTTATTCGAGGCTGTTTTCATTTAGACCCTGCCTGGATTAGTTCTTTGACCGACTATTTTTTTCTTTTCTGGTCAAAATCGTATACTATGCTCAACTATCTTTATTGTGCATCCAATTATTGATTGCCGGAATTGGCATCCATTTGTAAAATAGTTACCTGGTTAATATGAAACGATTCCAGAAAGTATTGAAAATTATTTTTCTGAGTTTACTGGCACTGATTATTGTCATCGTCGTCGGCCTACTGCTTTTCTATAAGTCCATTTATCAAAAGACGCCCCTGCCTCCTGAAACAACAGCATTCAACCTGAATATTTCTCCGCGATCAAGCAAACCTATTTTACTGCCGGTTCCTAAAAATTTGCGTTGGACTGAAGGCAATTTTACACTTCCTGCTGTCATTTATTTTCAGGCGGCAGTTGATGAAGCGCAAATCATTCAGAAAATAATCAGCAATCGGCTGAATGTGAAAGCTGAATTAGAAAAATCGGGTTCATTCAAATTCATCAAAAATAAGACGCTGGAAGAGCAGGCTTATATTCTATCAATTCAGCCCAATCAGGTAAAAATAGAATATGCAAGCTCCGCCGGACTATATTATGCAATAACTACGCTAAAACAGATTCGCGAACAGTCCATCCATCAGTTTCCCTGTGTTCAAATCCAGGATCAGCCCGACCTGAAAATACGCGGAGCCTTACTGGACATTAGCCGTGGCAAAATTCCGACGCTCCAGACTCTGTACAAAATGGTAGATTTTCTTTCCGATTTAAAATATAACCAACTGCAACTGTATATTGAAGGTTTTTCTTTCGCTTATCCTTCCTTTAAAAACGTATGGGAGAACACAGAAACGCCGCTGACTCCTGGCGAAATCAAAGCGCTCGACCTTTATTGTAAAGACCATTTCATCGAACTAGTGCCAAATCAAAACTCCTTGGGTCATATGGATGCCTGGCTGGCAAAAGACGAATATAAAGACCTGGCGGAATGTCCAAAAGGATACGCGTTTTTGGGTTTGATTAATATGAAGACCACGCTAGCACCGTCAAATCCTAGAAGTCTGGAACTGGTATCAAAGATGTCTGATGATTTACTGCCTAATTTTTCTTCCGATAAATTTAATGTCAATCTGGACGAGCCATTCGAATTGGGAAAGAACAAAGATCATCCGGTGAATGATCCAAAAGAAATAGCCAAAATTTACCTGGATTACGCCAAACGATTGAATAGATATGTTGAAAGCAAAGGAAAAAAAATGATGATATGGGGTGATATCATTTCTAAAAACCCAGAATTGACAGCTGAAATTCCTAAGGATATTACCCTTCTGGAATGGCGATACGAAGCGTTTCAGGATTTTGAAAAGATTTGTAAAATTTACCAAACCGCAGGCTTGCATTACATGGTATGTCCGGGCACGAGTAGCTGGACCAGTTTTACCGGCCGTACGGAAAATATGATGGTGAACATTCAAAATGCCGTAGAAAATGGAATCAAGTATGGTGCGGATGGCATGTTAATCACTGACTGGGGCGATTCACCACATTTGCAGTATCTGACCGTCAGTTATGCAGGTTTGGCCTACGGAGCTGCCCTGAGTTGGAACAACACGCCCGACACCAAGGAGGCTTTGAGTGACTATTTGAGCGAATTAGTTTTTCGTGATACGAGCAATAAAATGGGGAGTATTGTTTTGGAATTGGGCAGATATGCACAATTTGAAGAATATCCCATGGTTGGTGGTACAATGACCGGCTGGGCATTCCGGTTTGGATTGATGAATAAACCCATGACAGATGCCATTTATACGAAATTTCAAACCGGAATTTTTGAATTTCTTCCCCCGGACGAGGCTAGCAGGAAAATACTAAAGTGGGGATTTGATCATCCTAAGATTTACAATCCGAAAGCTATTATTTCCTTTATGGATACGCTGGAAAGAGAATTGCTAACTGCCCATTTGGACATCCCCGATAGCGCGCTGATTGTTGATGAGTATAGAAATGCGATCCAGATGGTAAAACTGGGTGCAATGCTTAAGCAATACAACAATTACCATCTGCAGCAGAGTGATACGGGTAATAAAGAACTACTGACAGAAATGAAGACTATCTGCCAGGGTATCCTCAGCGAACACAAGCGACTGTGGATGATGCGTAACAAGACCAGCGGACTGGATAAAAGCATGGAATCAATTAAGAATCTGCAGGTGCAGATTGAACAACAGCTGGTAATATTAGATAAGAACGGGTTCACCCGATGTCTTAATCGGACCGGGGATAAACTGAAAACTGCCCTGACGGTTTTATATTTGAGGTCTTAAAGAAGCTTCACTGCACTCTTTTTCATTGGCACAGGTGAAATCATTCTACCTAAAGTGCAAGCCATCGACTGTTTTGCCTGCCAGCAAATAATTAATGTCTGAGATTTTTTTTACCTTTATTCATTAAATTTTGAATGCAAACAATAGACTGCCTCTATTTTAAGGAGGGCAAAGGGAAAGGCATTTTATAAGGGCCGTCTTATCAGAAAAAATGATATTTGAAAAACTTTGGGGTAACAAGCTGTGACCCCAAATATCTTATTCAATGTAATATTGAAATTTGATCTTCATTATACATTTTTAATTTTAACTGAGAGAGCAACATTAATAATACTCCCCCAAATAATATAGTGGCTGCTATAAATAATAAAATAGGGGTAAATGACTGAATGACATTGTTTATCGCTGACAATGCTTGTGTGAGTAACAGCACTTCCATCAATACAACTCCGATAATGAATATAAACAATCCCTTATGCCACATTCCGGTATAAGCATAAACCAGTTTTTCTTTGATGAAAAAGCCTATAATAAAAAAGCTGATGAAACCCAGCATCACCAGGTGTAAGTAAGCGATGATCACGGGTCTGAATCCGAAAGCCAACCTGCCAAATCTGGGAACGACCGAAAATGCTTGCAATATGAGCTTAATCATAAAAGCAATAAAGGAAATCCCCCACAATAGTTTTATCTGGAACCGTAACCGGGCCCATTGTACCCATGATCTTTTTAAAAGTATGAAAAAAAGGATAAGTGCCCCCAACTGCAGGAGGGCCGCTGCCGCAGCGATGGCGAATACCCAAACCGGAGGATTCATCCAAAGAAGGGATAAACAATAGGCCGGGATACACGCTGCCGACATAAACATGAAGAATAATATCTCTTTATTTTCATCAACACTTATTTTCAAATTATGAGCTGTATAGAAGAACAAAGTCAATACCCCAAAACTAAACCATCCATTGTATTGAAAATGAAGGAAAAGATACAAGGCATTAAAATATAATTCAGGAGAATCAATTTTATGATACTTAAGATAAGAAAGGGTGAGAATCCCCACGCTCGATAAAACAAAAAAAAACAATGCAGCTTTTGCCCATCTTTTTATTGCAGAAGGAAGATCACTCTTGCCAACATCTTTCCAATATTGCAAGGCAAACCACCAGGAGAACAGGATGAATAACATCGAAAAAAAAATGGATAAGAGTCCATAACCTTCAAAAGAAAAACTTAGTAACATTCCAATACTCGCTGTCTGGGCCAAACGAAATTGAAAAGTGTAAATCTTTCCTACCGGATATCCCGAATGGGATAACATGTAAACCAAAGCCGTAAAAACAGCCGTTGATATCCAGCCGGAAAAGGCAAAATGAGAATGTGCTTCCAGAACAAAATTATAGTTAATCATGGGTAGGGAAAAGGCGATCTTATAACGTAATATAACACCCAAAATCGCGACAAGGCAGAAATTCAACAGGCTCAGGGAAGCCCAACGCTTGAATTTTGCGAAACCTGTACCATGCATGAAAAGCGCATTTAATTTTTAGGAACGATTGGTCAAGTTAGGTGTAATAGCCTAAGACCTGCTAAAAATCTGTGAATGATGTAACATTATTTCAGAATTGTATAACAAATATCCAATGCAAATACGCCAGATTTACGCATTGCATCATTTTTCAAAAAATTGACGGATCATCAGTTGTTTAAAAGCAACAAATCAATTCCTTTTATATCCCGGTATTGATGATAAGAATCAGTTTTTCATTTGATTTAAATCACCTATGTTTTTTGAATGTTCAGATATTTTAGCGGTATGCTATTGATAATGTATTATGATAAAGCAACTTCCTAATATGAAAGAAGATTTCCTTCACAGGGCCGCTTTTAATTCACAAAGCTTATTCATTATAGCCGCTCTTCTGACATTTAATTTAATGGTTACAAGCACTTTTGGACAACAACCCCCCTGGGTTGCACCTAAAACCGCTGACAATGTTAAAAATCCGCTGAGTGGAGATAATAGTAAAATGGCTGAAACAAAGACATTGTACGTTAACAATTGTGGCCCCTGCCATGGGGACAAGGGCAGAGGAGACGGACCCGCTGCGCCTGGGCTTAACCCCAAACCTGCCGATCATACTTCAGCGGCCGTTCAAAGTGAGACAGATGGCGCCATTTTTTGGAAACTTTCCGAGGGCCGAAGTCCAATGCCAGGCTACAAAAAAATATTCTCCGAAGAACAAAGATGGGAACTGGTCAATTATATCCGCACCCTGGCAAAAGCTGCAAAAAAGAAATAGTACGGTTTGTATAAAAATTAAGCAACACAATTTGTTTTTATGAGACAATCACAAACACTCATTAAATGGATGATTTTCCCGTTGGGATTTCTGATATCAACAAATATTGCCAGGGCACAACAAACAACAACGGTTGATTCCGCTCTCCTTGAAAGAGTGTCAGCACTTGAACAACAGGTAGCCAATCAAAAGCAAGGTGAAAGTCATTTTATGGTGGCCGGTCTTGCAACATTCGGATTTGTTGCCAACACAACAACTACTACGTCTGGCGGAAAAATAAAAACAAATAGCTTTCCGGATATGGACCACTTTGAATTTAGCCCATTGTTTCTGTGGAGACATGGTAGTAAATTTCTATTGGAATTCGAACCGTCTTTTGATGGAACTTCACTTGGAGTTAATTGGGCCGATGTTTCGTATTTCGTAGCACCCGGGCTTATTTTGAGGGCTGGGTACCTCGTAACACCATTTGGTACTTACAGCAAAAGGTTGGCTGCCGGCTGGATCGATAAGCTTCCTACTGACCCAACTGGTGTTGCCGATTATCCCCCTACAACAGATTTTGGGTTCGAGGCAGAAGGAGGCTTTCCCATTGGGTCAATGAAATGGAATTATGACATTAGCCTGACGAACGGATTGCAATTGCTGCCCGATGGGGAATTGCAGAGCGCGGGTGTAGTAGATAATAACAAAAACAAAACCGTTACCGCCAGACTGGGTCTTCTGCCTATCTCAAACTCTTCTCTTGAAATTGGCATTAGCGGTATGTTTGGAACGGTGGGTGATGCAAATTCTCCGTATGAAAATGCAAAGAGTCAGTCCTACGCTGCAGACTTGAATTATGTAAAACTATTCAATCCTATCCTGGTAAACATAAAAGGCCAATACAATTATACGTTTGTGAATAGTCAAAACTATATTAATCCTTTAGATTTAAGTGTGTATACATTTGATAATAAGACAACTTCAGGCTTTGCCCAGGTTTCAATCAGACCTACAGGCGCCGGGGTTACTTTTGTTAAGAATCTGGAACTTGCTTTCAGGTATGGAAAGTATGTTACACCGGAAAAATCACTTTGGGGCCAAAAATCGGATATCATAGATATAAGCCTTGATTATTGGCTTACCTGGCGAACCGTATTTAAAATTGGTTACCAATCTGATAAAAGTACAAGCACGGCCATCGAAAATACCGGAGAGGAAGCGAAATCAGAATCGCTATTCATTCAATTTGCTATCCAACTATAATATAAAATATATGAGAACCCCAATAAAAAAAATAGCAATCATTTTAATATCTGGATCTCTCCTCATGATATCGCTAACATTTGATGGATGTAAAGCAAGCCAGATGGTTAGCAACAAAACAGGCGCTCAACTCTGGTCGGAAAATTGTCAACGGTGTCATAATACACCATCGCCCAATTCATTTTCTCCCGAACAATGGGAAACCGTTGGTCTGCATATGCAAAGTCGCTCCCTGATTACTGATGAAGAGAGAAATAAGATTGTGGCGTTTTTGAAACAATAATAACCGAACTTTTCTATTTGATAAAAAATTAGAATTATGAAACGCGCATTTTTTTATTTAATAATCGCAGGCATAGGTTTTTTAGCCATACGATGCGGATCAAACCAACAATCTTCAAACAAGACTGGTGTGGATGCAGGAGACAGCTCAATTGCTAAATCGAAAACCGATACGGTTCTTTTTATGGCGGGTATTAATTCCAAAGGAGTTGGGCGGTTTCAGAATATTCAGCTGACACATCCTTTGGATGAAAAGATGGTTGCCAACGGCCGGGTAATTTACCAGTCAAAATGTATTGCGTGTCATAAACTTAGCACCGAAATGCTGGTTGGACCCGGATGGACAGGCGTTACGGACAGGCGAACCCCGGAATGGATTATGAACTGGATAACCAATACAAAAGTAATGTTAGATAAAGATCTTGCCGCCCAGGCAGACATGGCAATTTGTTTAATACGAATGCCGAATCAGGACCTGACTGATCAGCAGGCCAGGGATGTTTTTGAATTCATGCGTAAAAATGACGGCAAAAAATAAAGGAGCATTTACTTCATTGCCAATCATTAAGCTATCCCAAAGGAACATGTTATTACACTCGCTGCTGATTCGTTCCAGGGGGCGGGTATGTTGCCTTTTACAGAAGCCCTTTTTAAAGTAATAAAATTATCATTTTTTCCGGCTTATATTGTACTGTGATGAGAATCTGATCAGGATTTGACTGCAGGATGCTGATCAATCCTAATGTCTATATCACCATCCCATAAAAGAAAAAACTGATTTGTATGAAAGTTACTGGCCTTATAGCGATTTTTTTATTCAGCATTTTATATGGCAATTCCCAAACCGGGGATTCCACTTCATCTACAGTAAAACCGTTGGCCCCCTGGTTTGTGGAAAAATTTAAACTTACAGCCGGTTTTTTTTACCCGGTAAACAACACCACCATTCGGGTTGGAATCAGCGGGTCTCCCGGAACGGATATTGATTTTGTAAAAGATCTCGGTTTCAAATCAGAAATCGGAACTTTCCTGGCCAATTTTCAATGGCGGATATCCCGGCGTTCACGAATCAACCTGGGCTATTATAAAATCGACCGGAGCTCAACGCACACGCTGGCTAAGGACATCACATTTGATGGCAACACCTATGAGGTAAATGCTTCCGTCAATTCATTTTTTAATACGGCCATATACCAGTTTTCCTATGGGTATTCAATTATATCAAAACCAAAATACGAGCTGGGGATTCTGATCGGAACCCACACGATCGGCGCAAAAGCAGGAATAGCGCTGAACGGTGCCACCATGGGCGCATCCACCAGTAATGACTATGGATTTACAGCACCCTTACCTGATCTGGGCATATGGGGAGGGTATGCCATAAGTGACCGGTTCGCATTAAACCTGGATATGGATTATCTTTCTCTTACGGTAAATAGCATAGCCGGCAGATTGTTGGCTTATAATTTTGTGATTGCCTATAAATTAAGCAATCCGTTCAGTGTATCCCTGGGTTATACAGGACTTAATTTTCAGGTGGACAAAACCAAAAATGGCGTAAACGGATTTCTCAGATGGGGCTATAACGGTCCAACACTCGCCGCGACTTTTTCCTTTGGTAAAAAGTCATGGGCAAACTGATAAAAGAGCATCCTGGAATTTGTGTACTTACCAGACATAAGTGGCTGCCGCACCGGCAGGTAAAAATACAGTTACCCATTCTCCTTTAAAACGAATATTAAAAGCAGCGGAGGATGAACCGTTGTTTACAGCAATCAAAACTTTTTTACCGGCCGGCGTTTCAAAAGCAACATTCGGAACCTGACTGATCAATGAACTTGCAATACGAACGGAGCCTGCCGGAACAAATTTTGAAGCATGGGCTACAATATAATAGCCGACATTTCTTGTAACAGTAGAAGCATTTATAGTTACTGCGGCTTTGCAGACCGTGCAACCACCGGGTGTATGCGGGCCATAGTTTGAATCTGTCGCCAGATTCCATTCAAGAGCATTGCGGCTCCAGTTTTTTGTGGAACCGATAATTACATTTGTCATATGCCATTGCAAATCTCCTGCAAAACTTCCGGTTGAAGAAGTGTATTGTTCTGTAAAATATAAATTTTTATCCGGGTAAGCACTATGTACCTGGCCTAATGCACTGATATCCCCGGCATACAAATGGAAAGCTGAACCATCTACGAATGCCGCTGCCGCAGGATCACTCAGTATGGTGGTTGCATAGCCCGGCACATCACAATTATGATCATACACGATAATTTTTGTTGTAAGTCCTGCAGACTGAAATGCCGGACCCAGGTTGTTTTTGATAAAAGCCGATTCCTCCGCCGCTGCCATCGACAGGCTCGGATTATTGGACGGGTTAAGGGGTTCGTTTTGCGGCGTAACGGCATCAATGGTTATGCCCAGCGTTTTCATTTGCCGGATATATTTTACAAAGTACAACGCATATACATTATAATTGGACGCCAGGAGGTTTCCGCCAACAGTGGAATTATTATCCTTCATCCATACCGGAGCGCTCCAGGGTGTGGCAATTATTTTAATAGCCGGATTGATGGCCAGTATTTGTTTTAGAACAGGGATCAAATCAACGGTGTCTTGTCCAAGGGTGAAATTTGCAAGCGTCATATCTGTTTGACCTGCCGGCATATCATCGTAAGAAAAAACAGCCGCGTTTAAATCAGAAGCACCGATCGAAAGACGGAGATAACTGATAGATACCGACGAGCCATCGTTCCCGAATAATTCATTCAACAGGGTGGATCTGGATCCGGGACTCATCTGATTGATCACATACGCGCTTCCCCCGGTAAGCGTAAACCCAAAGCCATCGATGGTTTGAAATTTTTCAGTACTGTCTACATCTAAAAATGGATAGGCATTCTTTATGGAATCAAATGAAAGGGTTTTTGATTGCTTTTGAAGCAAACTGGACTGATCGGCCGTCGTTAGCCAGCTATCAACGGTAACGGAAGAGATGTTTGGAGGGATGGTTATCGGGGTTGTATCGCCGTTTTTTTTCGCACAGGATAAAAATGGTAATAAACATAGGAAAATATAAGTATGCCTGGTTGAGATCCGCCTGTAAAATCCAGTTGATGGAATCATGGTAAAGTATAAAATAAGTGATCAAAAGTCCTGCCCAAAAGGGAATGTCAGCAAACTAAAGTAATCATCCAAAAGAGCCCCATATCCTGCCTGTCGTTCATCCGGAGAATCCTAAAGGTAAATAACAGTCTGAAAATCAGGTAAGTATAAAATTATTTAACTTTTCTTTAGGGGTTTATTCCCTTTCTACTAACAGGCCTTCTTTAAAAATATCAAACGAGGCAAAACAGGGTCTCCGTCAGATTACAACAAATAAGAATTCCAAAACCAAACTAATATTTCATCCAGGAAAATATTATTGTACTAAATGAAAAATGGTATACCCCTCATTCCTGTAACAGGCTGTTGCGGGAACTGATTCCAGGTTTTTATATTTAGGGAGTTCTGAGTTGGTCAGCAGGATATAATCGACTGCATATTTCTTAAACAGTTCCGTGGCATCCGATGGCTGGCCGTTTCTTAAATAGGAAAGCATTTTATTGCGGGCATTTTCCCTTAATCCAAAATCCACATAAGGGTTGGAAAATGTAAGGCCGTTGGAAACCATTTTTCTTGCTGTAGCCATGACGGGAAACAGGGAAGTATGTTCTTCAGAAAGAAAAACCTGGTCTTGCGGAATATGATCCCGGATATAATAATATACCTGTATACTATTCACGTCTTTAGCTCTTTCCAGGCATAGATTCCTGAAAAAAACAAAGTCATACCGTTTCTGATAAAACGGGTAATAAATAATTCCACAAATCAAAACCACGGCGATAAACAAATCAGCTGCTTTTTTCCCCGTATAGGCTTCCTTTTTAAATGTCTTATGGGAAGCCCAGGAAGCTACCGGGCCCAACAGGAAGTAAAGGCCGAATCCATAAAATACAGACTGCAGCGCTTTTAAATAAAAAAAGTAATGAAAGGAAGGGACCGTGCCGGGTAAATGAATATTCGTATGTTCATCGAGGGAAGTCACGAGCGTCGAATAAAAGAACATAAAGACCGAAAGCCAAAGCCAGTTCAATAAGATCTTCCGGATCAGCGGGTGTTCGAATTTTTTATAGAACCAGATAAAACCGATCGCCGAAATGATAAAGGACAGGGTCAGGTTCTGCCGGATCATGTCCTTAAAATTCCTCCAGATAAAAATAGTATCTACATATGTAAATGGCGCCCTGTTCATGAAGTGCATGTGATACTTTCCTATTATATAGTATAAAAGTGGAAAACTGACGATTATGAAGGGAATGAATACCGCCAGGGATTGAAGCACACCTTTTTTTATGAAAACAGCATCTTTCATTTTCAGTGCCCGTAGCATCTTACTGCCCTGCAGGGAAATCAAAATAAGAATAATGAGTACCGTAGGAGCCGTATGTCCCATGAAACTGACACCCACTCCGGCACCGAGTAACATGAACCATCCGGTTTTTTGCGTATTGAATGCCTGGTAGCACAAAGCAATATTGATATAAAAAATGAACTGCATGAAACAGCCCGAATACATCCAGGGAGAATAAGTGGCGGCATAAAATCCGGGGATAACACCGGCAGCGAGAAATAAAAAAGAAAGCAGTCCGGCGAGGGCGATTCTGAAATCCAGCATGGTAAGCATCATGGAAAAAAAAGAAATGGGCGCCAGCAGGTTCATGTAAGCACCCAGCCGCACCATCACTATATTAATCGGCAGACCTGAAATTTTTATGACAGCAGCCTGAATAAGAGACATCAATGGATTGTACCACAGAAATTCTCCCGGATAGTTTGGGTCCTTTCCAAAATGACCGTACAGGGTTTGTTGTACATACGACATATCCCTCGCCACATCGAGGTCGTAGAACCAGTTCAGGTCATGACTTACGCGATAGCATTGAATGAAGGCTGCCAGTATCATGACCCCTCCTGCAAGAATATATATCAGTCGCTGATCTTTCGATTTTTGCATAGACTAAAATATTCAATTAACTCAACGGTTCAAAGGAAAAAGTCTATTTAATTCTTTCATTTACTGAAACCAGATCGGGAAGATTACTTACGGGGCGGTCCAGATAAAAATAAGCCGTTGCGGAATAATCGTCCACCCGGTAAAAATTGATCCAGCCTTTCGGGAAGGACGGGTCCGTGATCGACATGGGAGATTCAAGTAATTTGACAAAGGATTTTTCGTCAGAGGCAGTTACCAGAATCAATGGAATTTTTTTTTCCTGGATTTCTTGCACCTGCTGATACATGCCTCCGCCCATTTCCTGAATGGTGACTTTGCAACCCTGGTAAAAATAAACAGGATCAGGAATGTGGAACCGGTAAAAAGCGAATTGTCCTGTTGAGTCATTGGCAATCATACATCCCTGGTATTTATTGGTGAATTTTCCCATACCCCATCCGGTTCCGATATAATCCTCTGTTCCGGTTCCATTCAACGTCGGATGTAAACTATCACCGTCCAGATAAATCTTTACTTCACCTTCTCCCCACCAGGTTTTCGTATATGAAGAATCCACGTTTACACCCACACTGACTCCCAGGAAACGCCCCTTTCCCTTAACAGCCGGCAACAATTCGAAATCCTTTCCCAGAGGCGGATGAATGGATCGGTTCCAACAGGCGTGGAAATAGAGCTCATCGTTTGGCGGTCTGGAATAAGTAGTGAAATCAATATCGAAAAACAACAGGTACAGATCTTCACTGCCTTCATTGGTTAAAGTAACCTTTGCCCCATTTTTGAAGGGCATGGGAATATAACAGTTGAAACTGCGCCCTTGCGGATTGGTAAACAGATCAGATTCGAAAGCAACCGGAACGCCCAGGGCGGCGCAAAAAAAATCTCCAAATGGCACGTCCACCGCGGGTTTAGACTGATTATCCCAATACATTCTAAAACGTAAGGAGCGTAACATGGAGGGTGAGCGGTTATTGATGGTAAACCACATCCTGTTTATCATGCCAGCCTCCCCGATGTTCAGAAGAACCTTCGTTTCACCTGCTTTTATAGATTCGGCCGGATTTCCTTTTGCACTCTTATTGGTCAGACTTCCTTTTCCATGTATGCCATTCAGGTTTTCAAAACTGCTGAGTCGTGAATGGGAACCGGAGGGCATATTGTACATTTCCTGGCTGTGAATATTTTTATTTATCAGTAGCAGGAAGATTAAAAGCGAAAACGTTTGAATCTGTTTCCCTTTGAAAATAAGGATGGGTATAGATATCATAGCAGGGTTTTTTTTATTCTGATGCCCTTCCAATGTAAGCAAATTTGGAAATCCGGCCTTAACTTGTGGGACAACCCTGTTCATGCCTGTAAGCCGACAATTAGCAGTTATCTTATTTACCGATATCGTGGGATATACTGCCATGATGGGTGAAGATGAGGACAGGGCGATTGAAATGTTGCAGATCAACCGGAATATTCAAAAACCATTGGTTGAACAGTACGGAGGTAAATGGATCAAGGAGATGGGGGATGGCGTGCTGGCAAGTTTTTCAACCGTTACAGATGCCGTTGGGTGCGCCTGCGCGATCCTGAAGGAATGTATCCCTGTTCAGGGACTTGAACTTCGCATGGGCATACACCTGGGTGAAGTGATATTCGAAGACGGGGATGTTTTTGGCGATGGCGTTAACATTGCCTCGAGACTTCAGGCAGCCGCGCCTATCGGGGGAATCTGGGTATCCGAAGCAGTACACAATAATGTATTTAACAAAAAAGGGATTGTCACTTATTTTGTAAAAGAAGTATCCCTTAAGAATGTGAAGGAACTGGTTCGCGTGTATGCTGTGAATATTGAACAGACAGAAATTTCTCATCCCACCCGGGGCTTCGCTCAATCTCCGGTTCCTGTTCCGCTCCAGGTTCCCCTTCATCAAAATCAACCCAAAGTAATTCCCAAAAAAAGTGTCGCTGTGTTGCCATTTATAAATATGAGTAACGACACGGAGCAGGAATATTTCAGCGATGGTATGGCCGAAGAAATACTCAACTCGCTGACACATTTAAAGGACTTGAAAGTTGCCGGACGAAGTTCTTCCTTTCAGTTTAAAGGGAAAAACGTTGACCTGCGTAAAATAGGAGAAAAATTAGGCGTACAAACAGTGCTGGAAGGCAGTGTTCGCAAGCAGGGTAATATGATCAGGGTTACCGCGCAATTGATTAATGTTGAGGATGGATATCATATATGGTCTGAAAGGTATGACAGACCCTATGAAAATATATTTGCCATCCAGGATGAAATTGCGCTGGCCATCACTGAAAAACTGAAAATCACTTTATTTGAAAGGGAAAAAGAGATAATTGTTAAAAGTCATACGACGAATAATGAAGCCTATGATCTGTATTTAAAAGGCAGGTTCTTTTGGAATAAAAGGGGGAGCGCACTTATAAAGGGCCTGGATTATTTTCAGCAGGCTGCAGAAAAAGATCCGGAATTCGCGCTTGCATTTGCAGGTATCGCCGATGCCAATATGCTCATCGGGTTTTATGATTTAATGGCCCCGCATGATACGATGCCAACCGCAAGGAAAGCCGCAGAAAAGGCGATCCAGCTGGACCCTTCCTGTGCAGAAGCGTATACCGGTTTGGCCTTTGTAAATATGTTTTATGACTGGGACTGGGCCGGCGCAAAGAAAAATTTTGAAAAAGTTTTTGCCATCAATCCCAATTATTTTCTTGCCTACTATTGGTATAGCTTCTACCTGGCCTGGGTGGAAGGCAAATTTCAGGAAGCTATTCAGGTTAGTTTAAAAGTACTGGAATTAGAACCTTTATTACCCACTTCTTACTCCATTATTTGGTCGGCATATGTGAGTGCGGGGAAAAATGAAGAAGCGTTGCGGATTATACGGACGGGTTTTGAGCTGGACGCCAGTAGTTTTCTGTTACATTATTCCCTGGGAATGACTTTAACAGCACTGGGCAGATACGATGAAGCGATATCCGTATTGCAAAATGCTTTGGCTAATATTATGCGTCATCCCTGGCTGGTTTCTGAACTTTGCTGGATATATTCTTTATCCGGCGATGTGGAGGCTGCGCAAAAGTTATTTGATGAATTGGTTTTGAGGGCCAAAACGGAATATATATCAGGCATCTATTTATTTATTGCCGCTTATTCCTCCGAAAAATATGACCGGGCTTTTGAATATATGGAATTAGCTGTTGAACAAAAAGCATCTTTTTTGGTTGCTGCCAAAATATGGCCAACACTTGAAGCTATGCGAATCGATCCCCGTTTTCATGCAGTTATTAAAAAGTTGAATTTGCCTGCCTGATCCTGTCCCGGAATACCCTGTTTATATAAGGACCGGACGACACCGGATAGATTGTTATATTTTTAAAAGAAAGGACCTGTACGGGGTTCATCCTTACAGGTCCCCTGCATTTAGTTTTCATGTGGTCTAATCTTTTCTTTAATAGCCTGGTCCGGATTAAAATCTATCGAAATCGGAAACAGGATTGTGACGGATAAGTCTAATGATTAATGAATTCAATAGTTGGCGGCCAAAAAATTAAAATCTGTATCCCACATATATTTGGAGCAGGTTATTTTTAAAATTGATATCGCTGGTGCTGGGTATATAGTCCGGAACGTTTACCGAACCGGCGGTTGGTATTTTGTAAAGGTTGGTCAGGCTGATATTATATCTTGCACCCGCTATAATTCCCATAAAAGGCCGCACTTCGAGGCCGCCACTAAATCCGAAATCAATGCGGTTATAATAATTCAACGCGGCATCTACGGGCGCATAGCCGGTTGATTGCTGGCTGCTGTCGACTTTTGCATTGGTGAGATAGGCTATTTGTGTACCGATCTGAATTTGAACAAAATGGGTGATATTGATTACCATGAGCTGTGCCAGCATAATGTAGTCGAGGTAAACTTTACCGGTTGTTTCTCCGGTTGCATAATTATATCCCTGATGCGAATAAAGCAGTTCGGTCCTGGAACCCAGGATGGATTTGGAGCTCGGATCCAGAAACAGGCCGATCTGATAACCCGTCTCACTGCTATTACTGATTGAGGAAGCGCTGGTTATATTCGTAAAATTGAGACCCGCTTTAATACCCAGGCCAAGGGAGGAATGCGCCGGCTTTTTGGGTTGGGTGGTTTTTGCGGCCGTACTGTCCTGCTGGCAGAAAGCAAAAGCCGGGAAGAGGATCAACATAAAAGAATATATATGTTTCATATAAATTTTTTTAAAAGTTACTAAATCCCCTAAACCCGGCAATAGAACGAAAGTTATTTCCGGCCGGGCAGCTCTAATTTTTATTAAAGGCCTTATTAATGGCCTCCGTGCGGTTTTGAACGTGCAGCTTCTCGTAAATCCGGTGTATATGCTGGCGAACGGTGCTGGTTGAAATGCCCAGTTTTTCAGCTATTTCCTTATATAGCAAACCCTGGGAAAGGAAGTGTAAGGTTTCGTTTTCACGAACGGAAAGGATGGTTAGATTTGCAGTCATTTCCGTCTGCAACTGATCCTGGAAATTTTTTACCAATTTACGGGCGATATTGGCACTCATCGGGGAGCCTCCCTGGTAGAGTTCTTTCAACGCTTCTGCGATTTGTACTAAACCCGTATTTTTCAGAAGGTACCCGGATGCACCGGCTTTTAAAGCTTCAAATACTTTTTCATCGTTTTCATATACTGTGAACATCATAAACTGGGTCCGGATATTTGATTTTTTTGCAATGCGTACACAATCAATCCCGCTCATACCCGGAAGACTAATATCCATAATGACAATATCGGGTTCCAGCCTGGGAATGGCTGCAGCAGCTTCTTCACCCGATTTAAAAGCAGCAAGTACTTTAAAATCCGGATTCAATGCCAGGAAGTTATTTAAACCTTCCCGCACTTCATCGAGATCCTCAACTATAGCAAGTGTTATGCGCATGGAATTGTTTGAAAGTAAACTTATTGGATGCAACTGACAATAGAATGAAAGTTATACCGGCAAAGGTGCAGAAAGAATGGTAAGGGTGCCTTTTTCATGGATTATCTCCAGCATTCCGGAAATGTCATTCATTCTTTTTTGCATATTATTCAGTCCGTTGCTAAAGGGCCTGATATGAAGGCCATCAAATCCAATACCATCATCCTGTATGCCAATGGTAAGATTCCTGTCAATTTTTATATTAATGATAACATGGCTGGCTTTTGCATGTTTAATAATATTGTGCAGCGCTTCTTTTATCGTGAGGTATATATTCCTGCGAAATTCACCGCTCACAAATATCGAAGGAAACATATCCGGCGCATGAACCTGGCAACGAATACCGTTATTCAGTAAGTATTCCACCGCATAGGACCTTGTATAGGACAGGAGGTCGCTGAGTGAATCATTTTTTTCATTCAGGGCCCATACAATCTCTCCCATTTTACTGATCATTTCGTTGGCATAATTGCCGATGCTGCTGATATCTTCTTCTATGGGTTCCTGCAGCTGCTTTTTCATTCCGATGGTTTCGCTTAGAAATTTAATCCTTGAAAGGCCCGCACCCAGATCATCATGCATGTCCGTTGCTATCCGGGTACGTTCTTTTTCAATGGCCCGTAGTTTTTCAAATTCCATTTGTTGCCTTAGAATTCTTGTATTCAGCCACCATTTTATGATCATCCGGATCAGTACCCCCAACAGGATGATCATTATTATTTTGAAAACGGCCGTTTGCCAAAAGGCTTTTCTGATTCTAATGTCCAGGGTTTTAATGAACGGACTGATTTGACCTTTGGCATCAATGGTCCGGATCCGGAATTTATACTTACCCGGGGCTATCCTGCTATAGCGTGTATAATGGGTGGTCCCTCCCCTGATCCAGTTTTCATCAAAACCTTCCAGTTTGTATTCGTATTCAGATGCCTGTGCATGCTGAAAACTGATGCATGAATAATCGAATGAAAAAGTGTTCTGATCATGCTCAAGCACTACGCTGGAAATATCCTGTGGATTGGGGAGATATCCGTTGGAAGAGTCATTCACATACATATTTGTCAGCTGTGCCCTGGGTGGATAAACAATATCATGCAGCTTTTCGGGATAGAATGAAAGAATACCATTTTTTGTTCCGACAATGCACTTTCCTGATGAAGTATACAGAAACGAGTATTCTTTGAAATCCGCCGAAGGCAGGCCGTCTTCAATTGAAAATAACCTGCCGTTTTTTTCAGCCGTATTATATTGGTAAAGGCCTTTTTCACCAAAAAGCCACAGTATATTCCCTTTCACCAGGATGTTTTTTATACTTGTGAAAGGCAGGAGTTTGTTTATGGGGTCATTTTCTATCTTCAAATTATCTTTATGCAGTAAAAACAGACCTGCGTCAGTAGCCATATACAGTAAGGGTCCGGATTCCTGAAATTGCCAGATAGCCGGGTGAAAAGCCAGTGTTTTTTTTATTTCATAGTTGCCCGGGTAAGCCGTTGGGGATAAAATATACAGGCTGTCACCCATATCCTTCACATACAACCGGCGGGCGCTGTCTTCAAAAATCATATCAAACGCACCGGCAAGCGGATCATTTGAAACCGTAAGGGGAAGGATAACTTCATGTCCTTTCTGGTTCGAAATACGATAGACGCCACCGAAAGTGGAAAATAAAACAGAACCATCCTGCAGGCGGATGATGATTTTTGACCAATAGCTGCCAAATAAGGATTTGGATATTTGCGGATAATCAACCTGTTTAATCCGGTTGGTTACCGTATTATAAAGAAATAATCCTCTGTCCGTGGTACACCAGGCTGTGGAATTCCCGTTTAATAAAAGTTGATAAACAGCCCCTATAAAGCGGTTCCCGTTTTTTAAAAGCGGCCAACGGTATTCTTTTAATCTTAAGGTGGAATCGAGGAGACAAAATCCCTGTACGTCCTGCATCAGACACCAAATGTTATTTTCCGGATCCGAACCTATCCAGGATATATCGTTTCCCTGTTTCCAGTGTTGCAATTCATTTTTGGAAAGATGTTTTGAAAAGGAATTGTTTTCAATATGCGCATAACTGACGCCGTTACCATAACTTCCGCACCAGATATTGCCCACCTTGTCGAAATATATCGAAACCATATTGTTGCTGCAAATACTGAATGGATCTAAAGATTCATTCCTGAAATGATCTATAAATTTTTTTGAACGGGTATCAAAAGTATATATGCCGGCATTTCCCGTGGACACCCATAGCAAACCACCTGGTGATTCAGCTACATACCGTATTTCATTTACGTGCTGACTGTCCAGTTCGTTATAAATGGTATACTGGCGTGTCCCGGGATTTAGATTGATCAGCCCCCGGGCTGTAGCAAGCCAGGCGGTTGAGTCATTCTGTAAAAAAACATGGAAAATCAACTGGGGTGACTGATCATTATTTTCCCCCCGGTCGAAGAATTGATTTTTCCTGATTAAAGTATCATTTTTAAAAACCAATTGGGTTGTGCCCATACTCAGGTAGGTCCAGATTTCAACAGTATTAGAAACCGGGTTGATATGGAGTAAGCCATCCACGGCATCTGTGGGCATAACGAACCGGAATTTCTTTGTTTTTGTATTGAAGATTTTAAAGGCTTTTGAACTTGCATCGATGAACCATAAATCATATGCGTTCGTAAATCCCAGTAAAACACAATAAACATTTTCCTTATGTCCGTCCGCCATGGGGATACCATAATGTGTGAAACTATTATCGCCTTGATTGAACTGATCAATTCCTGCGTCATTTCCAATCCAGATGACCCGGTTTGAGTCTTCCAGGATACGCGTGATCGTATTACCCGCCAGCGTATAGGGATGCTGGTCATCGTGCTGGAAATTAATCGTGCGTATTCCATCAAAGAGGGTAATGCCATTTCTCGTTCCCAGCCAAAGGTATCCCCTGCTATCCTGCAGGAAATGATAAACAATATCCTGAGCAAGGCCATTTTGAACGTTCAGTTGCTTGAAATTATAGTAAGGATTAAAATTTTGCCCGGCGCAGCAAAGAGATACTGCCGAAAAAATAAAAATCAGGATGATTCCGGGTAAGCGCGTTTGCATAATGACTATTCCCTTACTAAATATAATCAATTGGAAGAAGAGAAATTGCATTGGGAAAATTCATATCTTCCCTTTAGAAAAGTAACCAATGAAATTCAGAACAGGCTCAGTATGGCTATTTTGCATTCTCCTATCCTGCGTAACAAAACAAAATGATGTTAAGCCGACCCTGTCTGCCAATCCTATGATCGGTACCTGGGAACTGGTTTCCGGATCAACAATCCAGGGAAAGGATACGACCACCACAGATTATACTAAAAACCGGAAGTTCTTAAAGATCATCGACAGTACTCATTTTGCTTTTGTGGGCCATGATTTGAATAAGGGAAAGGATTCCCTTGCTGCATTCTATACTTCAGGTGCCGGGACCTATTCCTTATCAGATAGTGTGTATACTGAACATCTGCAATTCTGCAGCGACCGGGCCTGGGAAGGGAACGATTTTACTTTTACGATCGTAATCCGGAATGATTCACTTACACAAACGGGCATTGAAAAAGTTGAAAAGATCAATGTGAACAGATTGAATATAGAGCGGTATGTTAGATACAAATGAGGTCATCATAGTTCTTAAGTTCCCGGTGGCGAGTACCAGGAAATAATTGAACGTCTAAAATACAATCCATGCGAGGACAAATAACTAAAACGTTCGTTTTGTTGTTCCTGCTGGTTTTAGATATTCAACCACTTACTGCACAATCTAATTCGGATTCCAGACCAAATATTTTGCTGATCGTTGCAGATGATCTCGGTTACGCGGATCTGGGCTGCTATGGAGGAGAAATTAAAACACCGAATATTGATCTGCTCGCGAAACAGGGAATCCTGTTCACGCATTTTCACACTTCACCCCTTTGTGCTCCCACGAGAAGTATGATATTATCTGGAAATGATAATCATGTAGCAGGTATGGGCTCCATGTTTTCTGTTAATGGAACATCGAGAGAAGGTAAACCAGGCTATGAACAACATCTGACAAACAGAATCGTAACCGTCGCGCAGGTTTTGAAAGATGGCGGCTATCAGACATTTATGACCGGCAAGTGGCATCTCGGTGCACAGGATGCTTATATCCCCTATGCCAAAGGGTTTGAAAAAAGTTTTGCCTTGATGAATGGAGGAGCAAATCATTTTAATAATAGCCCTATTTCTCCAAATAATCCTCCACAATTTCGCCAGGACAGCCAGGTGGTCCTGTTTCCTGAAAGAAGTTATTCTACCGATGTATATACTGAAAAGATGATCGGATTTATTAAAGATGCAAAAAAAGATAAACCCTTCTTTGCCTACCTCGCTTATACCAGTCCACACTGGCCCCTGCAGGTTCCTGCTGATTATATTGACAGATATAAAGGCAAATATGATATGGGGTATGATTCCCTTCGCGTGATAAGGTTTAACCGGCAAAAAGCTATGGGCATTCTGCCTGCTTCATTCGCACTCAGGCCCCGGAATCCTGACGTAAAACCCTGGACGGATCTTTCAGCCAATGAAAAAAAAATAGAATCCAGAAAAATGGAGATCTATGCTGCGATGGTAGAAAACCTGGATGTACATATTGGCCAACTCCTGCAATTTCTGAAAAGTTCGAAATGGTTAGATAATACACTAATTGTTTTTATGTCGGATAATGGAGCAGCGGGGGAAGATTTTTATAATCTTCCCAAGGAAACAGGACCTTATCTGCGTGAACACTATGATAACCGGTATGAAAATATGGGAAAGGCCGGCTCATTTGTTTCTTATGGTCCGCAATGGGCCCACGCTGGCGCAGCACCATTTAAATTGTATAAATCATTTTCTACAGAGGGAGGTGTGGTTACACCGCTGATCATGTCAGGAAAGTTTGTTACAATAAAACCAGGCATTCAAAATATATTTCTTACTGTAATGGACCTTGCTCCCGGATTTATTGAATTGGCGCAATTATCTTACCCAACTGAATATCATGGGAAAAAAATAGTACCCATGCTGGGGGGATCTTTTGTTCCTTATATACGGGGTGAAAATAAATCCATTCACGGAAAAGAATATGTATTTGGCCTCGAGCACAATGGAAATTGCCTTTTGATAAAGGGAGACTGGAAGATTACGAATATCAGTAATCCCTTTGATGCGAACGCTTTCGCATTATATCATTTACCAGATGACATGGGAGAAGCCCATGATCTGTCGAAGGAAAATCCGGAAAAATATACTGAGATGATGAAAGAATGGGAAATATTTATAAAGAAGGCCGGTGTGGTGATGAAACAACAGGGAGAGGAGTAGACGGTTATGTTTTTTTATTTTTTACGAACCGGTAAATTTTCCCATCCGGTTTTGTGAACAAATACATTCCACCTTTTTCATCCTGACTGAAGCGGAGATCCACGCGATCCTGCCCGCAAATTTCCCGAAGAGATAAACGTTTTCCATGTAAAGAAACAAACCATTCTTTAATTTCAGCCGTTTTCCCGGGTTGTAAGTCCACTGTATTTACATAAAATAATCTGCCGGAAGGGATATCGCCGAATAAATATTTTCCGGTGAGTTCAGGTACAATATGACTTTCATAATCAAATCCTCCTGCGATCGCATTTCCTTCGTCATGATCAAAAGCAGCCACCGGATAGGTAATATGAAAAGCGGTATCATTCACAGGGAGCGGGTAGAGATTATTGATATTCCCTCCGGGGCGTATCAGAAATCTTCCTTCACGAACAGGCCATCCGTAATCCTGCCCCTTTATGATCATATCGATGGCTTCGATATTCGCCTGACCGATATTTGTCGCCAGCATACTGCCATTGTTCATCCATGTTATGTGATTGGGATTTCTGAAACCATATGCATAGATCTCACGCTTCGTATTTGAATCCGCATATTTTGCAAAAGGATTTTGGGCGGGGATACCATATTTCCCGTTGGTACTATTTTTTCCTGCCGGATTAATTCTTAAAATGCTTCCCCAGATATGATCAGGATGGTGGGTAAGAAAAGGATAACCATTTTCAACACTACCCCCGTCACCAATACCCATATAGAGTTGTCCGTAATCTTCATCACCCGGTTTTGAATGCGGATTAAAAATAATCTCCTGCACTCCATGAATACCCGCCACCATATCCATTCTCATCAATTCACGGCAGGTTCCGCTGAAAGCAGGCGCAAATGGGTTCGTGGCTTTCCATTCACACAACACCCACTGCAGCGTTTGCGGGATTGAATCAGGAATGGGAAAGTCTGCCTTTTTTGCGTGAGCCGCTTCACAATGGGTTGTATAAAACAATCCATTCTGTGCAAATCCGGGATGAAAAGCAAAGCTGCCAAAACCAGTGGCCAGACCGGGTTGATTAATAAATGCCGGTTTCCATTTTGAAATATCCAGCCAGGAAACCGGTTTATCATTTACCAGTTTATATAATATGCCACGCTGATCCAGCACAAACCACGCTTTAACCGTATTGATCCAATCCATTTTGCTGATCCGCGTCAAGGGTTGTTTATCACTGCTGGCTGGAATTTGACTGAACAGTTCAAGCGCCACCAGAATATGGGAAGGCGCAATTTTTTCAGGGATGGGATCGTGGATGGCGAAGGGATCATCTTTTTCTTTTTTGCCTCCTTTTTTAGTCTGCAGAAATGCAATCAGCTGATCTAGTTCTTCAGCTTTGAAATTAGTAAATGAAGGCATCAGGGAATGGTATTTCGAAAGAAGCATTTTGGCGTGTTCATCTCCCGATGCTACAACGGATTTGGGTGCCCGGATAAATTCTCTGAGCCAGTGAATGGAATCTGTTTCAGTAATGCCCGATAAAGCGGGGCCTATTCCATCCTGCCTGAAATTATGGCAGCCGGCACAGTTTTTCTGAAACAGTATCTGACCCGTGACGACGGATATGGAGTCTGTTTTGATCTCATTGGATTTTTTTTCCCGGCCGCAGGAAAATAGGAGCAGGGTGATACCCGTAAGTATAACGGCTAAAATAATTTTCTTCATCTGGCGTGATCGAATAATGAAGATACTTAGTGTTTAAATGTAAACATCAAACGAAAACCCAAATTCACTTCCTTCACCGATCTGGCTGTTCACCCGGATTTTTCCACCCTGGGATTCAATGAATTCTTTGGAAATGGCGAGGCCCAGGCCTGTCCTGGAGCGTTCGTGCGAGCCGGGCACTTTAAAGTAGCGGTCAAAAATCTTTGTGAGGTATTTTTCTTCGATCCCCCTTCCATGATCTTTCACGGATATTTCCATCTGGTTATTTTTGGTTATCAATTTTATCTCGACAAGTGATGATTCAAAGGAATATTTAATGGCATTCGTAAGCAGATTGATTAAAACCCAGGTGGTTTTTTCCTTGTCAGCAAGTATCCTGGGCATAACCGGTGGCAGGATGGTTTGGATGGTGATATTTTTCTGCTGCGCAGGAATCTGAACGGCATCCATGGCATCCTCAATGATGGATTGGACGTTTGTAGGCTGAAGGTTAAATTGAATATTGCCTGTCTCCACCTGGGCCATATTGATCAATTCACTGGTGATTTTTAACAGGCGGTCAGCGTCATCGTTGATACTGTTGACTAATTGTTTTTGATCTTCCCCCAAAGGACCTGTTCTTTCATCCATGAGAAGCTGGGTGCTCATTTTAACCGATGAAATCGGCGTTTTCAGTTCGTGGGAAACAGTTGCAATGAAATTTGTTTTTGCTTCGTTCAATTCATGAAAAATGGTAATATTCCTCAGAACAATCACCTGACCGATCACTTCCTTGTTGTTTGTCACGTCCAGTACATCTTTATTAAAAAAGCCTTCTTTATCGTCCAGGTAAATTTTTAAATCCTTTTTATCTGCATCCGTCTGAAGTAATTTTCTCATTAAATCGTTTTTCAAAGCGATGTCCGGTGCATATTTCCCTACAATTTCATTTTCTTTCAGGCCCATTAGTTTTTGGGCTACCTGGTTAAGAAACAGGATATTTCTTTTTGTGTCCAACCCGATAATGCCATCCCGCATCTGGTTGATAATTGTTTCGATCCTGCTTTTTTCAAACTGCATTTTAGCGATATTGCTGTGTTCGTACAGATCCAGTTTTTCTGCCATGGAATTGAAGGCAGATGCTAAGTCGCCAAACTCATCCCTTTGTTTCAGGTATATGCGTTTGCTGTAATTTTTATTCGCGATTTCCTTTATACCATCTGATAAGGACTGAATAGGACCGGAGATGATACCCGGGAGATTAAAAATGAAAGTAAAAGATACCAGCGTCAGGATGGTGAACAGGATCGTCAGCCAGCGGGTGGCACGCCTGGCTGAGTCCCTGGCGATCGCATTCTTGCGAAAAATGGAAGAGGTATTCAGGTCCAGTACGCCGTGTATGGATTGCCTTATTTCAGTATAATTAGTAAGGTCTTTCGGATCTGCCTTTAGTTCCTCAAAGTTTTTACGGATTTCATCTGTTAATTCCTTTTCACCCGGTTCGGTGATATTGGCTTCCTGTTTTCTCAAATTCTCTTCGAAATTATCCAGGGCGTCTTTTCTTGTATTAATATTTTCGAGGTCCTTAAGCATATTATTTCCGTACAGAATGGATTCATAATTGTCTTTTAAAATGAGCTCGGCATCCCGGCTAAGCAGATTAATATTCAGTATGCCAAGGATTCCGAAAATCAAAATGACTCCGAATAGGAAAATGAGCCCGACAGATAATTTGGTCTTTAATTTGACTGCCATATCATGAAAGTATTACTATATCAATTTTTGCTTCTGTTAGTTTATTCAGCATCTGTTTAAAATTGGCTGTATGTAGAATGACTTTTGTAAGGCTCATGTGTGGTTTGCCAATACAGATCGTCGTGATTTTTCTTTCTTCAGCGGTTTCTATGATCCCCCTGGCAACATTGTTATTCGTCACTTTTATCAATTCAGCTCCTGATTCCATAGCCAGTTTAAAATTATTGATCAGGTGCCGCTGGGAGGCCAAACCGATTTTATCGCCACTTTCCTTTGAGGTCTGCACATACAATACGTACCAGTCAGAATGGTAATAAGATGCCAGCCTGGCCGTTTTCCGGATCACCATTTTAGCAATCTCATGGTTGCTGCTGATGCAGGCCATGAAACGTTCATTTTTTCCGGCGCCCCTGGGTAATTCGGTTTCGATTTTACGTTCTACCTGGCTGGCAACCTCTTTCAGCGCGAGTTCCCGCAGCTGCAGGATTTTATCGGACTGGAAAAAATTATTTAGCGCCCTTTCTATTTTTTCGGCAGCATATATTTTGCCTTCTTTTAGCCTTACTACAAGTTCATCTGCTGTAAGATCGATATTAACGACCTCATCAGCCTGTTTTAAAACATTATCCGGAATGCGTTCTGCCACATCAATACCTGTAATGGATTTCACTTCTTCGTTCAGGCTTTCGATATGCTGAATATTCACTGCGCTGATTACGTTGATTCCGGCGTCGAGGATATCCATCACATCCTGCCAGCGTTTTTCATTTTTACTTCCCTCAATATTGGTATGCGCCAGTTCATCAATGATAACAATTTCCGGATGCAGATTAATAACCGCCTGCACATCCAGTTCTTCCAGTTCCTTGCCTTTATAAAATAATTTCCTGCGTGGTATAAAAGGCAAGCCTTCCAGGAGGTCATGGGTTTCTTTTCTGTTATGGGTTTCAATGTAACCAATCTTAACATCGACCCCATTGCGAAGCAACGTCTGAGCCTCCTGCAACATACGGAAGGTCTTGCCCACACCAGCACTCATTCCAATATATATTTTAAATTTCCCCCTTCTTGATTTTCGAATGAGGTCAATAAAATGGGCTGTATTTTTGTCTTGTTCCGGCATGACTTATTTTAAATTATCCAGCGCAAGGTTTAATTTCAGGACGTTCACCCTGGCTGTTCCAAATAATCCAAACAACGGAGGTTCCGTATCCTGATCAATGAGTGAATTTATCTTTTCAACAGATAGTCCCCTTGCGGAAGCGATTCTTGGTACCTGAATAAAAGCACCCGCAACAGAAATATCCGGATCCAGTCCGCTGCCGGATGCAGTCACCAGTTCAGACGGAATCTGTTCTTTACGAACGGTTTTATTATGCACCATGAAGCTATCAATTCTTGTTTGTACATCTTTTAAATAATCCGGATTGGTAGGGCCTTTGTTACTTCCGCTACTGCCTGCGGCATTATATCCGGCCGCAGAGGGACGGCTCATGAAATAGTCATCCCGGGTGAAGTTTTGTGCTTCGAGTGCGTAACCGACGGTTTTCCCGTTCCGCTGTATACTGACCCCTTCCCCATGATCAGGGGCGAACCGGGCGATACCGAATATGAGTAAAGTATAGATGCCTGAAAAGAAAACCAGGCAGGCGATGGTAAGTCTGAGGGCTGGTAAAATGTATTGTTTCATAAATTTATTTTTAAAACCAGACAGATGCTGCCAGGTCAATTAATTTGATTCCGATGAATGGTACAATGATACCACCCAAACCGTAAATGAGGAGGTTGCGCCGCAACAGGGCGCTTGCTCCGATGGGTTTGTAGGCAACCCCTCGAAGCGCCAGCGGGATTAATAAAGGTATAATGATCGCATTGAAAATGACTGCAGAGAGTATGGCACTTTCCGGACTATGCAGGTGCATGATATTCAGGGCCTGCAAGGAAGGGATCGATACAATGAACAGGGCTGGAACGATCGCAAAATACTTTGCTACATCGTTTGCAATGGAAAAAGTAGTGAGTGTTCCGCGTGTCATGAGCAACTGTTTCCCGATCTCAACGATTTCAATCAGTTTGGTGGGATCATTATCCAGGTCAACCATGTTTCCTGCTTCTTTAGCAGCCTGTGTTCCACTATTCATCGCGACGCCTACATCTGCCTGGGCCAGTGCGGGTGCGTCATTGGTACCGTCGCCCATCATCGCGACCAGTTTGCCGGATTGCTGTTCTTTTTTAATATAATTCATTTTGTCCTCGGGCTTTGCTTCTGCGATGAAATCATCCACGCCCGCCTTTTCAGCGATATATTTTGCCGTTAGCGGATTATCACCCGTTACCATCACTGTTTTCACGCCCATTTTTCTCAGCCGGTCAAATCTTTCAAAAATGCCGGGTTTAATAATATCCTGCAATTCAATTACACCTAATACTTTATTATTCTGACTTACAACGAGCGGCGTACCTCCATTGCTTGCAATATCTTTTACTTTCTGTTCGGTTTCAACCGGAAAATCATTTCCCGCCCGGATCACCTGATTACGTATGGAATCAAATGCACCTTTGCGTATTTTTAATCCGCTGGCTAAATTGATTCCGCTGCTCCTGGTTTCTGCCGAGAACTCAATGAATGTGGCTCCGTTGGTCGTGAAAGAATTCGGATTCATGGCACTCAGTTCGATAATGGATTTTCCTTCAGGGGTCAGATCTGCCAGGGAAGCGAGTGCGCAGGCTTCTATAAAATCTTTTTCTTCAATATTATTGGAAGGCCAGAAATGGGTGGCCTTTCTGTTGCCGATGGTAATGGTGCCGGTTTTATCAAGCAACAGGGTATCCAGGTCTCCGGCAGTTTCAACTGCTTTTCCACTTTTGGTTATTACATTGGCCCTGAGTGCGCGATCCATCCCGGCTATTCCAATGGCGCTTAATAGTCCGCCAATGGTTGTAGGTATCAGGCAGACAAACAATGAAATGAATGCAGCGATGGTGATGGGTGTGTTGGCATAGTCCCCGAATGGTTTAAGGGTAACACAAACAATTACAAATATGATTGTAAATCCTGCAAGCAGAATGGTGAGCGCAATTTCATTGGGTGTTTTTTGCCTTGAAGCGCCTTCCACCAGCGCGATCATTTTATCGAGGAAACTTTCTCCCGGATTGGTGGTCACTTTTACTTTGATATGGTCACTTAATACACGGGTACCACCTGTTACGCTTGATTTATCACCACCTGCTTCACGGATTACCGGAGCACTTTCTCCCGTGATGGCGCTTTCATCAATGCTCGCCAATCCTTCAATGATCTCTCCATCCATGGGTATGGTATCTCCGGCTTCACAAAGGAATACATCTCCCTTTCTGAGTTGTGAGGAAGAAACAATTTTGACTTCATCTACAAAAATCTCTCCTACCGGGAATACTTTTTTGGCGGGTGTATCTTCCCGGGTTTTTCTCAAGCTGTCGGCCTGGGCCTTACCGCGGGCCTCAGCGATGCCTTCTGCAAAATTTGCAAAAAGCAGCGTAAGCAGTAATACAATAAAGACAATTATATTATACATCAGTCCCCCCTGTGATTTCTCCCCGAGATAAATCCAGATGCAGACAGCCAGCATAATGACGGTCCCAATTTCAACCGTAAACATGACCGGGTTGTGAACCATACTACGCGGGTTCAGTTTATAGAAAGCCTGTTTCATTGCCTGTTTCACGAGGGTGGCTTCGAATAGTTTATTAGCTTCTTTTGTCATTTTAGTAAAATTATTTCAGTGAGAAAAATTCTGCAATGGGTCCTAAGGCAAGTGCTGGGAAAAAGGATAATGCGGCAACAATCATGATCACAGCGAATACCATGATTCCGAAAGTGCTCGTATCCGTTTTCAGCGTGCCTGCAGATTCAGGAACAAATTTCTTCTTCGCCAGTATGCCTGCTATGGCGATCGGCCCGATAATAGGTAAAAAACGGGATATCAGCATGACCAGACCGCAGGTAATATTCCAGAAGGGCACACCATCCCCCAGGCCTTCAAAGCCAGAACCATTATTTGCTGAAGAGGAGGTGAACTCATACAGCATTTCGGAAAATCCATGGTTGCCCGGATTATTCAGCCATCCGGCATACGTTTTCGGATCTGCTGCATACATATGGGAAGACAATGCGGTAAATGCTAAAATCAGGAGTGTATGTAAGAGGGCAATGATGGTGGCGATTTTCATTTCCTTTGCTTCAATTTTCTTTCCCAGGAATTCGGGTGTGCGACCCACCATCAAACCTGAAATAAAAACGGCAATGATCATGAACACATAAAAATTCAGAAAACCAACACCCACACCGCCATAAAAACAGTTCACCATCATACCCAGCATGGCACACATGCCGGTAAGCGGTGTGAAACTATCATGCATGGCATTGACAGATCCGTTGGAAGTAACCGTTGTGGTAATTCCCCAATAGGCGGAGGCTGCGGAACCAAATCTCACTTCCTTACCTTCCATGCTTCCCATATGCTGGGCAATGCCTAAATGCGAAATGGCCGCGTTTCCTTTCATTTCAAAATATACTGAAGGAAGAAGAAAGCATAAAAAACCCAGGGTCATCACAAGAAAAATGATCCAGGCCAGTTTTTTTCTTTTCAAAATATATCCCAGGGCAAAAATCATGGCCATTGGTATGAGTATGATGCAAATATTTTCCACCATATTGGTGAAGTAATTTGGGTTCTCAAAGGGGACCGAAGAATTAGCACCGAAAAATCCGCCACCGTTTGTTCCGAGTTGTTTAATGGCGATCATCGCTGCGGCGGGTCCGCGGCTCACATTCACGGTATCACCCTGCAGGGATATATACTGATCCTTCCCTTTAAAAGTCATCGGAGTGCCGTTGAAAAGTAAAATGACGGCCACGACAATGGACAGGGGTAATAAAATCCTCGTACAGGATTTTATAAAGTAGTTATAAAAATTGCCGAGCTTATCGGTTGTTCTTTCCTTCATGGCATTAAAAACAACCGCACAGGCCGCCATACCCACACCCGCGCTGATAAACATGAATAACATCAGCGTCAGTTGGCCGAGATAGGAAACACCGGTTTCACCGGAATAGTGCTGCAGGTTGGTATTTGATATAAAACTAATGGTCGTATTGAATGCCAGGTCGGCTGACATGGAAGGATTTCCGTCGGGGTTCAAAGGAAGCCAGCTCATATTCATCAGGATGAACATAGAAAGTATAAACCAGATCAGATTGATTGTCAGGAGTGCAGACAAATGCTGCTTCCAGTTCATTTCCTTGTCGGTGCGGATGCCGCCGATCTTAAAAAATAATTTGTCCAGGGGATTGAAGATCCGGTCCGTCCAGGTGGTTTCCCCTTCATATATTTTTCCAATATAACGGCCCAGGGGAATAGCCAGTAAAACCATTACTGAGTACATCGCCACGATGCCGAGAATTTCTGTATTCATAAATCAGGTTTATAAGTGTTTAGAATTTTTCGGGTTTTACCAATACATAACAGAGATAGCAGAAAACCAGGATTGAAATGATAAATAGTAAAGTCATGATTGTCAGATTTTATCAAAAAAGTCAATGGATTTGAAAAAGACCGCAAAACAGATGAGCGCCGCGACGAATAAAATGATGGTTAGCATGATGATCGGGATTTAGTATTTGATATAAACATGATTACTGTTTCCCCTGAGTTTGCTAAAAGCGTACCCTGATACCGGAATACTATTGACCATACACCATAAACCTTTTACCGTTAATGGTTTGTGGTGTATGGTGGATGGAAGGTGGAAGTTTTTTCAGAAGGGGGAAACCCTCTCATTATGAGAAGGTTTTTCAAAATGGAGTGGCGGCTATTGAATGCCGTACTCTTCCATTTTGCGGTATAAGGTGGAAAGGCCGATATTTAATAGGCGGGCAGATTCCGTTTTATTGTTTTTGGTATGGTTGAGTACGCGTTGGATATGTAGTTTTTCAACACTGGCCAGGTCAAAGGCCGATAATATATCGCTCTTCATATCATGTACGGAAAATTCCATGGGCAGATCATCCGCTACCAGTTCGGTGCCGTTCGAAACGATGAGCGATCTTTCAATAATATTTTTCAATTCGCGGATATTTCCTTTCCAGACGTGTTTTTTTAAAGCTTCAAAAAAGGCCCTGCTGATGGATACCACTTTAGGATTTATTTTTTCGCTATATACTTTCAGGAAATGTTTTGCCAGTATCGGGATATCCGATTTCCGGTCGCGCAGCGGTGCTAATAAAATGGTGAATGCATTCAGCCGGTAATACAGGTCTTCCCTGAATTTACCTGCGGATACTTCATTCAATAAATTCTTATTCGTTGCGGCAATGATTCGCACGTCCACATGAATAGATTTCGTATCCCCTACTTTTATGAATTCTCTTGTTTCAAGCACCCGCAGCAATTTTGCCTGCAGGTCAATATGCATTTCGCCGATTTCATCCAGGAACAGGGTTCCGCCGTTGGCTTCTTCAATAAGCCCCTTTTTGTCTTTGTTCGCTCCGGTAAATGCACCTTCTTTATGTCCGAATAGTTCACTTTCCAGTAATTCCTTATTCAGGGTACTGCAGTTGAGTGCAACAAAGGATTTATGGATCCGCTTACTGCCATTATGAATGGCCTGGGCGAACACTTCCTTCCCGGTACCGGTTTCTCCGGTTAATAAAACAGTGGCGTCCGTTCCGGCAACTTTTTTGGCTAAAGTGATGGATTCCTGAATTCCGTTGGATTCTCCCAGTATGCTGTCAAAATTGTATGTTTTATTAAACCTGGATTCTAATTGGGCGACCCTGTTTTTTAATTGGATATTTTCAATGGCGCGGTTTAAGAGTGGGATTATTTTATCATTATCATCCCCCTTCGTTATATAATCAAAAGCGCCGTTTTTCATGGCCTGTACCCCATCGGCAATATTTCCATAGGCCGTTAGCAGGATTACTTCCGTGGAGGGGTATTTTTTTTTTATTTCCAGGATAAAATCTATTCCATTACCGTCTGGAAGTTTAACGTCGCAGAGAATAACTTCCGGCAATTCTTTTTCCAGCATTTTTTTTGCTGTTTTCAGGTCACCGGCTTCTTTTACGGTAAATCCCTCCAGTTTAATAATCCTGCTTAAAAGATTGCGGAGTTTCTCCTCGTCATCAATAATCCAAATATTTCCGGGCATAGATATTTAATTCAGGCATTTAAAATGCAGAACCAAATCTAAGTTAATGTATTCAGAAGGATCACGACCAACCCTGCCTGTGGCAGGCAGGCACCTATTGCCGCTGACAATTGGCAGCCGGATTGATCTATCAATTAACAATATATTCAGTCGGGAGCGTTTACTTTTCGCAGATTTTGGCGTCTTATATACAGAACCTAAAACCAAATGTATGGAACCGATTGCTACACAACAGGAAGTATTGCTTTATACGGAAACACAATTTGCCCACAGGCAATGGGCTGAACGGAACCCCGCCGGATCCGCTAACCTGAGTACAAGGGAAAAATTAGAAAAAGCATGTTGGGACGGGCTTATCAAAGACCTGCTTCCGGAATTGGATATTACACTTCAAACAGACAAAAAACTCTGGCTCTGGGAAATACACCAGACAGTTTCCTTTCTGGCCTTGGATTTTTACGAATATCCGGGAGCAAAGGAAAACGAAGCTTCCATAGATCCATATCTTTTTATGGATGGAATAAGGACAAACTAATTAAAACGGCTCGTTGGAAAAAATGGGTGAGCCAAAAAGAATAAATAAAACACTCCCCTCCCAAATAATTATGGATATGAAAATATCTACATAATACCCTTAGCTAAGAAGTATCCGGATACCGACCAGACCCAGACAAACGGCCAGCACACTGGTGATCGTTTTGCTTTCTAATTTGTGAGAAAGCCAGGCGCCGATTTGCGCTCCCGGTATGACACCGATAATCAATCCGATCACCATGTGCAGAATTTTAGGATCATTATAACTTCCTTTAACAGCATGTACGATTACACTGACTGTTGCCATAATCGCGAGAATAAAATGAGAAGTGGCGGTGGCGATAAATACTGGAAACTGTAGCCATTGAATCAGGGCCGGCACATGAATAATACCCCCGCCGATTCCAAGAACAGGTGAAATATATCCAACGAGAAGGCTGATGAAAATTCCCCTGGTTTGATTGTAGGTATAATTATAGGATAGACCCTTATGATCTACCAGGGAATGGTGTTTCCAGCGTTTTTGATTGGAATTTGTAACAACAGGAGCCAGTGGTTTGTTCTGCCTGAAAAGCAGGTAAACGGAAAGCGTAATCAATAAAATCCCGAACAACATATTAAAAAAGTTTCGCGCAATAAATTGTGTGGTTAATACACCCAGGATAGAACCCGGTATGGTGAACAAGGCAAATACGATTCCTGCTTTATAGTCTATCCTGCCCGACCGCGCATAAGCGAAGGATCCGGAGATGGCATTCGCCGCTACAATGGCCATGGAAATGGCAGTAATCATTTCAGGGCTCAATTCCGGATAGGAAAGTATGAGGATGGGTACAAGAATAAAACCTCCTCCTGCACCAATCAGGGTTCCAAAAATTCCAATTAAAAAACCTAAAATAATAAGGATCGTCAGTGAATGCATAAATAGTATCAGTCCTCAAGTTGCGTTTAATTCTTCGAATGAAAAAAATATGCAAAACCCGGCGAATGGGCTATCTCATCCATTCTGAACAGGCCTCCTGGCAATTAAGATTAATAATAGAAAGTTCCAGACGGTACTGGTGATATTCTTTATCGCTTATGAGATTGTCTCTATAGCCAGATCCCAACCATATATTGGAACCCGCCTGCTGTCATAACTCAGCATGGCATGCAGGAGAATATGTATCAGATATGCATCACCAGCCTCCACTTTTTTGTTGAATCCGGCAATATCCATCAGGGTAATACGAATGGGGTGATCGCACATCCTTTGAATGAGTTGTAATTCCATTTTTGCCAATTCGTATGTCTCCTGGACGGGTGAAAGGATTAATAATTTATACGAGTTACCCCGGAACTGCTGAACCGGATTTTTCAGAAATATATTTTCTGTAAGTTCATTAACTGAAGCTGGCAGATAGTAAAAGGATTTTTTCAGGATCCGATATCCGGACGATTTCCCGGATCATTGAACTGAGCGATTTGTCTGGATGGGTTCTGCCAAAAAATGATTTGATATTCACAGCGCTTTTTTAAAGGATGATGCATGAGCCTTGTTTAACGGATATTCCGGTAGACTTACTAATCAGGCTTCTAATAATCAGGCGATTGGGAGGTGGGCAGGTCAGATAATATCAGTAAAATGCAGATTTATATACTAAATACTCAACTTTATGGTATATATTTACCAAATATAACAATAAAATTGACTAAGGCCAAATAAATTGATAAAAACAGACCACTTATCATGAGTTTATTTTCTAAAAACCTCCGCTTTCTTCGCAAAAAAGACAATCGTAACCAGGATGAAATTTCAGCCCTTTTCAACAAACGGGCAAATACGATCGGCAACTGGGAGAACCAGAAAAGCGAACCCAGTTTAGGGGAGCTCATGAAACTGGGTGAATATTTTAAGGTAAGCACCCAGGCCTTACTTCAAACGGACCTTGAAAAGGAATCTGCCGGAGAAACACAGGAAAGGAATGCACCTGCCGGCCGGGAGACCGCTGTTAAATCATATCCTTTGCAGGAATACTTTCCAACGGTTGCGCAGGAAGCCGGTCCGGATGCTTTCTGGCTGATCTTGCGCGAGCTGAGGTCGGTGAACGAAAAACTGGATTTACTCGCTTCCGGCATACCCTCTTCTTCTCAAAAAATGAACTCGGATAAGAGCTCACATTAGTTCATTCCCATTTCTGGAAAAAAATTCCTATCGGCGGAAAAATCAGAAGGTTTGTGCCAAAAAAAAACGAGCTGCTCCCAAATATAATTTTGTTTGTAAGGCATTCATTGTTAATCTCCTGCGCCAGCCATTTTACAATTCTTACGCTTGTTTGTATAATTGGTACCAACCTTGAAATTATAGGATTAGTTCTTTTAATACTGAAGCAAATAGTGTCAGATCATTCGTCGAAAAAATTATGGATTGTATAGTATAATTGCAATATTTGTTTTACGATAGTCAGTCCCTTTTTCCTATAGGAAAAATACAATATCACACAGATGCTGTCGTTAATACTGCTAAGAAGATCCATTAAGATTACGCATGGAATTAGACCGAAGACTGGATTTATTTTTTTGATCCGCGTGTAGTACCGATGAAATGCCAGCTGGTGAATAACCAGATGATCCGACTCGAACCTTTTGAAAACTTAATTTAAATCCTGCGTCATGAAAACGTTGTCAAAACTTGTGTCAACCAGTAGCGTATCGTTATTGGTGATTACCTCTCCGGTGCTGATTTCCAGCAATCATAAAAAAATTGAAGTCTCTACGAGTACCGCCGTAATCGCGGCTACTTACCATATTCCTGTATTAACCAATACAAGTATTAAAAACTTTAAATACAGCACGGTCATGAATGCTGCTGCCGCTGAAAAAGTGGCGGATGTTGACAAGGCCCCTGATTTTAATGCCAGTGCTGCTGTTAAAAAAGCTTTTGAAGTGAAGATGGTCATTAAACAGGCGCTTACTTTGTATGATTCAATGAAACTTGAACAGTCAGGTTTGAATCAAAAGGCTTTTGAATACGCCTGGAGAGGTTATCATAACCTGCTGAAAACCGGTCAGCTGAAAAAATCTTATGTATTAACTGTTTGCGATTTTACACAATCATCCAGCAGCAAGAGACTGTATGTGATTGATGTGGCCCATAAAAAATTATTGTTCAACACGTATGTATCGCATGGTATGAACTCAGGTGTTGAATATGCCACCACTTTTTCAAATAAAGCGAATTCTTTCAAGAGCAGCCTGGGATTTTTTGTCACTTCTAAAACTTATTTTGGAAGAAATGGCCTTTCCTTAAAGGTACAGGGTCTTGAAAAGGGGTATAATGACCTGGCCGCGAAAAGACATATCGTATTACATGGTTCAAACTATATCACGCCGGAATACCTGAAGGACAATGGTGAAATGGGAAGAAGTCTGGGTTGTGCAGCCATGCCCAATGTGATGAGTCCGAGGATTATCAGGGCGATCAAGAACGGTAGTTGTTTGTTTATTTATCATCCGACAGAAAAGTATCTGGCCCATAGCAGTATCATTAATGGTTAATTTAAATAAATAGTTTTTAGCAGAAAGGGGTCAGTTACACTGTCCCCTTTTTGAGTTTTGTTTCTTGTTTCTGAGCTGTCCGTTAGAATCCAAATTCCTTCGATATGAACCGACTGATCATTTTAATATGTGCAGCTTTCCTGTTCCATGGAAACGCAATGAGCCAGTCCATAGATTCCTCCCTCGTTATTTATAATAACAGGTTTCCGCAGGAAAAACTTCATATTCATTTCGATAAAGATACTTACCTGCCCGGTGAAACGGTTTGGATGAAAGCCTATCTCCTGAAGGGTGCGCGGCCTTCGGACCTGAGTAAAAACATTTATTTTGACTGGACTGATGCCGATGGAAGGTTGCTTCTCCACAGCATTTCCCCTTTAAAGGAAGGCGTTGCCAGCAGTTATTTTAAAATTCCGGCCTGGGTAAAAAACGGGGTCATCCATGTGAAATCCTATACCCGGTGGATGCTGAACTTTGACAATGATTTCTTATTCAATAAGGATATTCCGGTTCTAATGCCGTCGGATGGTGGATTTACTGCACCGGAAAAACAGATGATAACAATCGGCTTTTTTCCGGAAGGAGGCGATCTTATAAACGGGGTTTCTTCCCTGCTTGCATTTGAAGCACTGGATCAGCACAACAAACCGGCCATCGTGAAAGGTGCCCTGAAAAATGCGAATAATATGGTGGTGGATTCATTTCATACCATATATAACGGAATGGGATACCTGCGGTTTAAGCCAAAGGCCGGGGAGCATTATACTGCCTACTGGACCGACGAAAACGGACTTTTATATACTACGTCACTTCCTGCCGCAAAGACAAACGGGTTGGTTTTACACGTTGACCCGTACAATAATGAACAGCTTCATTATAAACTGGAAAAATCGAAGGATGCCACAAACCTGACCAAGATCATCGTGGTTGGAACCATCAATCAGCAGGTCGTTTACAGAAACAGCCTGATCCTGGAAAATAATATGGCGGAAGCCAGTATAACGGCGGCTTCTTTCCCCGGCGGGGTTTTACAGCTGACGGCTTTTGACGGCGATATGTTGCCTGTAGCCGAAAGAGTTGTATTCATCAACAACCAGAAGCCTTATGCAAAAATCCAGCTGAAACATGAAGGAATTAGTTTGAATAAAAGAGCCCGGAATGATTTTTCCATCGAAATACCTGACGACCTGACGACCAATCTGTCGGTTTCAGTTACTGACGCCGGACTGGGCTACGACAGCAGCCAGAATATTTTTTCCGATCTTTTAATAGCCGGCGATCTGAAAGGGAATATTCCGGACGCAGCGTCTTTTCTTACAAATTCTTCCGCCTCCGACGGGATGAATGAAAACTTAAATCTATTGCTTCTCACACATGGCTGGAGAAGATTCAATTGGGAATCGGTGGTTTCAGGAAAATTCCCTGAACTAAAATATCCGAGGGAAGCCGGATTCCTGTCCATTAAAGGCGAGATCAAATTCAGTACCGGGTTAGACGCACAGGATTCCATCGCCATGCTGCTGATTTCACGCGACAGGAAAAAACATGTATTAAAACTTCCGGTAGACACGCATGGAAAGTTTGGACAAAATGGACTTTTTTTCTACGATTCCGTCCAGGTGGTTTATAAATTCAACAATGTGTCCAAAATGAATAGTAACGGGCAAATTTTTTTGAATTCAGATCTTCTTCCTGCATTAACGCCTGCAAGAGCGGATGATCCTTCTTTCGCCTGGATGAAAGTGCCGGATGTTATCCTGGAAAAAGAATTGAATAACAACCTCATTGAGATCCATGACAATTCTGTTCCTTCCGCTGATATGAGTTATATCGTAAGTCCGAAAACAGATTCACTGGGAAAGAATTCAGAAAGCGCCGCCCATTATCTCACGGATATGTTTGTCGACCTCCGTTTCGCTGCTACGCTGAAAAAAGAGAATCGCGCAGCAGGAGATGGCAGACTGGCTTCCTATAAACCGGGCACCGGGGCTGCACCGCGTAACAACGTAAATATCACCCTCGATGGATCAGCCGTGGCTTTGGACGATTTGAAATCCATCAATATGAGAGAAGTATTATACATCAAGTTTCTTCCAAAATCTAATCAGAGGGGGCTGCCGACACTGGCTATTACCAGTCGCCAGGCACTTGATCAGGCGAATATTATGGAAAACAAAACCGGGTTTGCAGTCATTACCGGTTATACGCCGGTCCGGGAGTTTTATCAGCCGCATTATGATAAGATAGAAGATTTTAAAGCATCTGATTTCCGGTCAACCCTGTATTGGAATCCGGAACTCCGCCTGGACAAAACACATCGCAAAATGCACCTGGTTTTTTACAATAATGATATCAGCAATAAATTCCGGATTGTAGTGGAAGGAATGAACCAGGAAGGAAAACTTTGCCGGATAGAAGAAGTTATTAAATAAGTCTTTTGAAACCAATAAACCTATAACATGCTTAACGTTGAATTTAATCTGACCGTACTGAACCTGATCCTCCTCATAGGTGGTGCTTTGATTGTGGGTTATCTCCTGAGAAGCCGGCAGCTGAAGAAAAAGCAATTTAAAATTTCCGAATTGAGAAAGGAAATCGTTTACAACCATGCCCAGATTCTTGAATTACAAAAAGAATATGTGGGACTGGAAAAATCAGTGAATGGCGGCAGGACACCGGTATTACCTATGACAAAGGTCAAAGCGGACACAAAAGAATCCGCCGCATTATAAAAATTATTTTCCGGTAAACCGCGGTGCCCGTTTTTGTAAAAAAGCGGTGACACCTTCCAGAAAATCTTTGGTATGACCGGCTTTTTGCTGGAATTTCTTTTCGAGATCAAGTTGTTCTTCCAAATTATTTGTTGAAGATTCCAATAACGCTTTTCTTGTTAATATCAGGGCAACCGTTGGCAGTTTTGCCAGCGCTGTTGCGATTTGAAGGGTTTTCTCCCCAAAATCATTTTCTTCAAAACAAGCATAGATCATACCCATCCGCTCTGCATCCGAAGCGGAAATTTTATCACCCAGCATCATGAGGGCCGTGGCTTTTTGCAAACCGATCAATCTGGGAAGAAAAAATGTTCCACCGCAATCAGGAATCAAACCGATTTTCGAAAAGGCCTGAACAAAATGGGCGGATGAGACCGCTACCACGATATCACAGGCCAGGGCAATATTGGCGCCTGCGCCCGCCGCAATTCCATTCACGGCGCATATAACCGGTTTTCGGATTGTTTTTAACAAACGGATGATCGGATTATAATTTTCATCAATCGATTTTTCAAAATCCGGTAAACGGTCCGCAGGGAATTCGGTGAGGTCCTGACCTGAACAAAAAGCACGGCCTTCCCCGGTAAGCACGACAGACCTAACGTCATCATTTTCATCACAGGCGAGTAATTGATCCTGCAATTCCAGGGCCATCTGGCGGTTAAAGGCATTGAGTTTATCCGGACGGTTCAGCGTGATGCGGGCTATATTGTCTTTCAGTTCAAACAGGATCTCCGACATAATATTATTATTAATGACATTTAAAATAATCAAATGGTTCGAGGCAATCCAGGCAGCGGTATAATGCTTTACAAGCCGTGGATCCGAACCGGCTGATCATTTCTATATTTTTAGAAAGACAGCGGGGGCAGGATTGCGGATGATCATCTCCGTTATATGAACAGGCATGATCACCGGGCGCTGCAATACCATACGCCCTGAGTTTATCTTTCCCTTCTTCACTCATCCATCCGGTTGTCCATGCAGGACTAAGTACTTCCCGGATTTCAACATTTTTCATTCCATATTTACCGAGTGCTGCACGAATATCTTCCCGGATGGTTTCCATGGCCGGGCATCCGCTGTAGGTCGGCGTGATGAGAACGGATATTTTTTCTTCTGAAACTTCCACCCCGCGCAGAATACCCAAATCAGAAATACTGAGTACCGGAATTTCCGGATCTTTTACTTCTGATAAAATAGATATGATCTGTTCTTTATTCAATGTTACATGAATTTAACGCCCGAATTCTTAAACTCCCCCTGTCTTCCCGGGGCAAAACACTACCATACGCTTCCCGGATAAGTTCTTTGCAGAACCTGCATTTCTGCCAGCAGATCAACCAGCATTTCTGAATGAACCCCATTTTTTCCTGAAAGGACGTTGATGAACTTTTTTTCCGGGATAAGAAGCGGCAGGGTACCTGAGGAAAATATAGTATTCACGCGATCATACCATTCCTCTTTCAGCTTTTCCGGCAATGGGCCCGTTCCGGATGACGCCGCTTCGTATTCAAAATCGGCGGACTGAAAAAATTCAGGTATCCACGGATTAAGTGACTGCAACGCATCCGACATGCGTCTGTGACTTTCTTCTGTACCATCGCCCAGGCGTATGACCCACTCACTGCTCCATTTCAGATGATAGCGGGTTTCCTTGATTGATTTTTCACTGATGGCGGCGATTTCTGGGTAGGGACTATTTACGAGTTCTTTGAAAAGAAGGTACTGAAACGTACTGAAATAAAATTGACGAAGAATGGTTCCCGCCCAGTCACCATTGGACTGTTCCACGAGAATCAGGTTTTTGAATTCATTTGCATCGCGGAGATAGGCGAGATCATCTTCCGTAAGTGTTTGACCCCTGTCTATTTTATTCAGCCTCGCCGCAGCCAGCTGATAAAAATTTCTTGACTGTCCGATCAGATCGAGTGCAATGTTCGAAATGGCAATATCCTGTTCCAAAATGGGTCCGTGCCCCGTCCACTCGCTGTTGCGATGGCCCAGAATCAGTGCATTATCTGCATGGTGGATGATATAAGTTGAAAGGAGGTCCATCATTAAATATTTTTCAACTCGTCGGGGAGATTATAAAAACTGGGATGCCGGTATACCTTATCATTTGCCGGATCGTACAAAGAATCGGATTCGGATGGATTCGAAGCATGAATGTGCTTACTTTCCACTACCCAGATACTGATGCCTTCGCTTCGGCGCGTATACACATCACGCGCATTTTCAACAGCCATCTGGGCATCCGCCGCATAGAGACTGCCGGCGTGTTTATGATCCAGCCCCTGCCGGGCGCGGATGAATACTTCCCAAAGCGGCCAGTTTTCGCTATGCGGGTTGGCTTCCATATGTATTGGGATGTGTTGAATAATTTTTTTTTGCTGCGTAAGCGGCAGCTGCTTCCCGAACCCATAAACCATCCGCATGCGCTTTTTTCCGGGCTTCCAGTCTTTCGTGATTACAGGGACCATTGCCTTTCAGAACTTCATAAAACTCCTCCCAGTTTATTTCACCAAAATCATAATGACCGGTATTTTCGTTCCATTTTATTTTCTGGTCCGGCAGTTGCATATTCAGCGTTTTTACCTGATCCACGCAAACGTCCACAAATTTTTGCCGGAGCTCGTCATTGGTGAAGCGTTTGATTTTCCATTGCATACTTCGCAGACTGTTTGGGGATGCATCATCATTCGGTCCGAACATCATTAAAGAAGGCCACCACCAGCGGTTGATTGCATCCTGGCACATTTCTTTCTGTGCATCGCCGCCCCTGCTTAAGGTGAGCAGAATTTCAAATCCCTGCCGCTGATGAAAACTCTCTTCTTTACAGATACGGATCATGGCCCGCGCGTAAGGTCCGTATGATGCGCGGCAGAGGGGCACCTGGTTCATGATGGCAGCACCATCCACCAGCCATCCGATGGCCCCGATATCCGCCCAGGTCAGTGTCGGGTAGTTAAAGATGGAAGAATACTTTGCTTTCCCGGTGTGTAATTGTTCAATGGTTTCATCCCTGGTGATACCCAGGGTTTCTGTTGCGGAATACAGGTATAATCCATGACCGGCTTCATCCTGCACTTTGGCGATCAGGGTCGCTTTTCTGCGCAGGGAAGGCGCCCGTGTGATCCAGTTTCCTTCGGGCAGCATGCCTACGATTTCACTGTGCGCGTGTTGCGACATCTGGCGGATCAGCATTTTGCGGTAGTCGTCCGGCATCCAGTCTTTCGGCTCAATGCGGATTTCCTCTTCAATCTTCCGGTCAAATATTTCCTGTTCCTGTTCAGACATATTGCAAATTAATGTATACCCGAGAATATAACTAACAGTTGTTAGTACGTTAATTTGGCAACTACTAACTATTAGGGACAAGAATATTTAGGTCTTTTCCCATTGTATTCGGTAGGCATACCCAACATTTGGATTGAATTGACTATGCTCGTAGGATCTTGTGTTGGTGTCAAATTTTACGAAACCAATTATTTCAAATTCAGAAAACGAAACACCCATCCTCTTTCTTAAAATCTTAGCGTCTGGGTGTTTTTCAATATGTCTTAGTTCGATTCTGAAATTTATAAGCTGTAATGGCTCTTTGATTGATTGCTCGCAATACGGTTCTGATTTATTATCTGAATCATCTAACTCCATTCGCAACTGAACGATAGCGAAATCATTATAGGCTAATGGTGTTTTGAATCTAAAAATGGCTTTATCATATTCACCCTTAGGTGTTCTATTAAATTCAATAAACTCTTGTAACGAGGAGGTAATTATTGGGTCACATGTTCCACTCCAATGAAATTCATGAACATGCTCGCTTATCATTAATGTCTTTGACTGTATATACTTATGAAGCTCGTATGTAATATGCTTCCCATCTTCCGTTGAATACCTGACATAGGTGGCAAACTTGTGAAATCCCTTTTCAGTTTTTTGCAAAAGGAATCTATTTACAACCCAGAAGAATTTGAATAATACTATGACTAGAAATAGTATTAAAGCCACAAGTGCTATTATTACAGCGTATTCCTTACTAGATATAACTATTACCAAACCGCCTATAGATGCTAGGCTCGCAAAGAAAGAGAAGTAGCCCGAAAGGAGAAATCTAATTGCTTTATGAAATAGTTTCAAATTAAAAGAATCTCTTAATATAAAACTACGATCAGATTATTTAAGCATCACCACCCATACCAGTAGATTTTAAGAGACTAAATGTAATATTAAACGACAAAATTAATAAAAACAATTAAAAATATATATTTTATGCTAAGTATTAACGGTTTATAAGGGTTAACACCTAGTGTTTAGGCTTTATTTTTGGCAATACAATCTCTTTTTTAGCCTTAGCCCTTGGGAATAGTTTTGTCATAAGGTCATTAAACGTCCCTTGAGTCTTAACCTTTTCCTCGTATTTAACTGCCCTCTTTTTAGGCTTCTTTTCCGCCATTATTCTCCGTTTGGCATTAAACCAATATTGTCTATTTCTTCATGCTTTGCCACTAAATCCGCATAGGTTAAACGTCCAGTAAGCCTACTCAAAGATAATTCAAATCTGTCATTATCCTTCATCTTGCGGCTGTTAAACCTGAACGCAAATTCATCACAATACCTTTGTAAATGCTTATGACTTACTTGGTGGTAAATACCGTAGATCCCACGTTTCAGAACTGACCAATAGTTTTCCATGTGGTTTGTGGTATGGCCTTCAAACTTATATATACCAGCACTATGATTTATTACTACATGGTTGTATTTCCTGCCGATCTTAGAATAAATAGGCGAGGCATCCGTAACTAGGTTTGTGGTCTTTAAAAGGTTCATTTCTAAAAATTCAGTTGCGTTTTTCTTGGTTGGCCCGCTTACTGATTTGGTTCTTACTTCGCCACCTGGTTCTATCATTCCCATGACCGTAAACTTTAGGTCTATTTCTTTACCATTTTCATCATAATGTCTTTTGTCGATATGCCTGTTTAAGTTCTTGCCACCCACAAATGTTTCATCCGCTTCAACTTCTTTAGCTGTTAAGGGGGAATTACCCCCTTTCATTGATTCCCTGATTCTGTGTAGCATGAACCAAGCAGTCTTTTGGGCAATACCCAAGTCTTTACCAAGTTGAATAGAACTAATTCCCTTCTTATGGGATGAAACTAAATAGATAGCACCAAACCATGTTGAAAGGGCAATATTGCTATCTTCGGCAACCGTTCCCACCGTTACGCTATACTTCTTGTGGCATTCTTTATTTGCGCATTTAAACCGTTTCCCGTTTTCGATCTTATACGACTTGTTTGATCCGCAATAAGGGCAAACCGGCACTCCGTTCCATCTATGTTGAACTAAGAAGTCCCTACAAGCCTGTTCATCCTGAAACTTGGTTAAAAGGTCTTTTAAATTCTTAAACTGTGCCATAAAGAGATCAAATTAAGAATACAATATTAGGATATATTAGGGACAAAACCAAATTTATTTTTAGAAAGAATCAGCAAACTTTAATATAAGATGAAAGGCCACAACCCCCGCAGCAATGCAAATGACTCCAACGATAAACCTCAAAGGGTAAGTGTATCTGGTAAGGTTTCTGTGGAATATGATCCTGCCGGTATCAACAATATTGCCAATGCCATACGCAGTGAGAGTGCTAGAAATGAGGGCGCAGCAAACCAGATTGAGGAAGCCGAAAATAGGCAAGCTGATGAACAGCGCAGGAGTAATACAATAGCAATATTGGCTACCGGCATAAGTGCTGCCATGTTCATTGCCACGCTGCTTGTATTTTTCCAAAGTAAGGACGCAATAAAAGCGGCAAATAAATCGGCAAGCGTTGCGGAAAATACTTTTAAGGAAGTTAAGAAGGAGTTTGAGATAGACAATGAGCCATACATAGAAGCTAATAGCATTGGCACCAACATATTTAAAATAGGTGACCCTATTGTGTTCCATTATAAGATCAGCAACCTTAGTAAATATCCGCTTAGAATTATAGAATTTAAAGAGGGTGTAATAATAAAGGTTAACGAGCCAGATATTAATGAGCTTAAAAAAATTGGGGTAAATAATATGAACAAGCTGAACAAATATCTGATTAAGGAAAATCCAGTTGATTTCATTTTCCCAAGCCCGTTTGTTCTCAATAAGTCTACATATGATACCCTTATGGCTGCGAATAGATATGTATATCTTTCGGCGTATTTTATTTATAAAAATCTGGTAACTAACGTCGAAAAAGAGTACGATATGACTATAAGAGTCAGTAACGTAACAGAAAAGGCCTACAGGTTCGACTATATCACCAATGAAAATGATACTCTGAAAAGGTGAATTATTTAACATGGTTCACCTCCTTTCCCCTTGTCCCTAATGAGTAGTAATTGCCGTTAATTTGGGCACTAAACAGACGATCAGGGACAAGAAGTAACAGATGTGAGTTTTACTAAAACACCATCCAAACCCCTCATTTACGGGGGTATCCAAATCCATTTTACAATTAATGGTGAAATAGAAACATGTGTACCAGCCATTTAGGGTGCTGGTACACATGTAGTCCTGTTTCAAGAGAAAGACAACTAATTGAGGAATACAAAAGATCCCATAATAATCAGTCGCCTAGATGCAATTCCGTAACTCCTTAATCTTTATCAAAAGGGAAAGGACGGTCATTTAATGCCGTCCCGCCCCCATTAATTATCCCATCTCGGCCTATAGTTAATTCTCTATTACCCATGGGAAGAGAACTGCCATATATGCGTAGCCTGAAGGGGCAAACATTATCGTTATCTATAACAACAAAATCGAATGTCAGCCCGCTGGCATCATTATACCATATCTGTTCTTTTATAGAAAGCATTTTTGCATCTTCCTTTATTATTGCATTCCTCATCTTTTCAATTTATAAACTATTAAACAATCTTCATTCCAACATAAATAATAGATATTGTAGAAATTTTGCCACTTATACCAAAAGAGACCAACAAAAAAGAAATGATAAATTCTAAAAACTTTGTCTTGTGCATTCTCGCCTCTTGTATATTTTTCGTTTTCGGATACAACGCTTTAACTGAACCAAACACGCACGTTAATCCACCGAAAATGCAACCGCCCGCAGTTGCCTATACATATTTTGGTATTGGAATATTAATGCTCATAATTGTTTCTATAATATATTTCAGAAAGAAAAAGCAAGAGAAAAAATGATTTGATTTCCCCCTTGTCCCTTATTAGTAGTTGATGCCATTAATTTTACTGCCGGCGTATGAAAGAAAATATTTAGTTTTAATGAATGTTTGTCTGATAAATAAATGAATAGTCAAATGCTGAAATCATGAAGAACAATCTGACGGTGCTTTTGTTTTTTATGATGACTCCCGGTTTATTCGGTTTGGCCCTGGCACAGCAACCAACGGCAAGGCCGCAACAACCCCCGGTGCAACCGAAGCCCCAACCCCAGCATCCGCAGACGCAACCTGCTCGTCCACCGCAACCCCATCCGAAACCGACACAACCGCCACCGCCGCGTCCACAACCGCCGCCACCACGTCCACCACAGGGGCAGCCGCCAAAACCTCCGGCTTACCGTCCGCCCGCACCACCAGTGCATCGGCCGCCGCCACCGCCGGTACATCGTCCGCCGCCGCCACCTCATCCCGGATACAGGCCACCTCCACCACCCGTTGGATATCGACCGCCCGGATGGAGACCCCCTCCGGTGTATACCAGACCACCCTATATATATGGGGGACGTCATTATTACACCTATCACAGTTATTATTATCATCCTTATAAACCATATTATTACGGTCCGACTTGGCATCCCGTCGGTTTCTTCATTGCAGCGATGGCAGCTACGGCTACCGTAATTGCGATTAACAATGCGCAATACCATTATTACCAGGGAGTATATTATCAGCCGGTGAATGGAGGGTATCAGGTGGTAGCCGCCCCGGTGAATGCCGTTGTGCCTTCGCTGCCTCAGGGATTCGTAATTATAAACCTGGCAGGTGTAAATTATTATTACTTTGGCGGAATTTTTTATGTGTTGTCAGACAACCGCTATACGGTAGTACCGGCCCCCAGTGGTGCAATCGTGAATGATCTGCCGGATGGCTGTGAACAGGTGAAATATGGAACGGTTACCTATTTGAAATATAACAACGCATATTTTCAGCCCATTCAATACAACGGGGCGAATGCGTATGAGGTGGTTCAAATAGAATAGCAGTCTACCGGATATCAAAATCAATGATCAGTTTTTCGGAAGCTGGGTGGGATTGGCAGGCAAGGATAAATCCCTGTTCGAGTTCTTCGGCTGCCAGTGCATAATTCTGATCCATATTTACTTTTCCTTCCACCAGTTTAGCACGGCAGGTAGCACACACACCGGCCCGGCAGGCATAGGGAAGATCTGCCCCGGCCAGAATAGCAGCTTCCAGAATCGTCGGCCCGTCTACCGGCAGCTGAAAGTCGGTAGATACCCCGTCCAGACGGATCGTAACCAGGCTTTTTTTCTGAGACGGTTCTTTTTTTTCGGTGTTTGGTTTTTTTAAGACTGCGGTCATTTCGCCCGGATCGGAAAATAATTCATAGTGGATTTTTTTATCCTCCACTTTTTGATTCAGCAGCCAGTCACGCACAGAGAAAATCATCGGGGCGGGTCCGCATAATAAATATTCCTGATCGGAATCCATCGGAATAATTTGTTTAAAAATCACTTCGCATTTGGCGGCATCAATCCGCCCTTCAAAAATAGGCGCGTCCATTTTTTCACGACTGAAGAGGGGGATGAATTGAAATTGTTCCGGATGATTATTTTTCAAGGCCATCAGTTCTTCCCGGAAAATAACAGAACTCCGGGTTTTGTTCCCGTAAATCAGCGTAAAACGGCTGAGCGGCTCCTCTATTAATATTGTTTTCAGTAATGATATCACCGGGGTAATACCACTTCCGGAGGCAAAAGCGACATAATGATTTTTATTTGCCGTCCGCACAGGCAGCGTAAAATTACCTGTGGGGCTAAGTACTTCCAGGGTTTGAGACGTTTTAAAATGCTGGTGTGCGTAGGAAGAAAATAAACCGGATTCCTGTTTTTTAATCGCCACCCTCAGTTCCTTTTCATAAGGACTGCTGCAGATGGAATAGGATCTTCTGATCTCCTCTCCGTTTATATAGGATCGTAATGTAATATTTTGTCCCGCTTTAAACCGGAATTCTTCTTTCCATTCTTCCGGAACATGAAATGAAACCGAAATACATTCCGCTGTTTCATTTCGTATATCCTGGATCGTTAGGGGCCGAAAATGTATTGCCACGTTTATTTCTTTAGTCCTTCAATCAGATAGATCACCATATTATTTTCAAGCACATCCGCCGCGATGGTTTTCCTGGAACGATGCCATGATTCAATGCCGCTGATCGCAGAGAGCAGCGTCAGCACGGCCACATAGGGTTCGATGGATTTTATTTCCCCGCGTTCAATGCCCCGGGCGATCAGGTCAGATAAACTCCGCCGGTAATTCCTGCGCTGGTTCAGAAAGTTCGACAGATACGGTTCCCGTAAGTGACGCCATTCATGATCGGAAATATAAACATATTCATACTGATCCATCATCATGCGTATATGAAAACGGATGATGAGCTCCATTTTTTTAAGAACTGGTTCCGGGGATGCCTGCACGGCTTCGAGGTGGGAGAGGAAATCGTTGGCCACTTTAAAACAGATCGCCTGCAGGATTTCTGACTTCGACTGGATATGATTGTATAAGCTGGCGGCTTCCACCCCAACGTGCTCTGCCAGATCCCGCATGGAAGCGGCACCAAAGCCTTTCTCCCGGAAAAGTTTGGAAGCTTTTTCGATGATCACATCTTTTTTACTGCTGTTCTTTTTACTCCGGATCTTGGCCATAGCGGTTCCAAAGATAAAACGAACGGTCTTTAGTAAAATCCTTTTCATGCTGCCCGTAAAAACCAGTAGGTTTGCAGCGTTTTACCGGTTACCGGATTTATTTATAAGTACTCATATCTATATTTATATATGTCACTCATTTGTGTTGGAAGTATGGCCTACGATGCCATCGAAACGCCTTTTGGAAAGAGAGAAAAGATCGTTGGCGGATCAGCCGTTTATGTTGCCTATGCGGCTTCCAATTTCGTGAAACCCATTAACCTGGTTTCCATCATCGGAAATGATTTTGAGGAATCAGAAATAAAATCCCTGGAAGCAAAGGGGATCTCTTTGGAAGGCGTGGAAAAAGTTAAGGATAAGAAATCTTTTTTCTGGAGCGGCCGCTACCACCTGGATATGAATACCAGGGATACGCTGGTGACTGATCTGAATGTACTGGCGGACTTCAATCCGATAATCCCGGATGGTTTTCAGTCGTCAGAATTCCTGATGCTCGGGAACCTGCATCCGGCCACGCAGATCAGCGTGATCAACCAGATGAAAACCCGTCCCCGCCTGGTCGCTATGGATACCATGAATTACTGGATCAGCAGTGCGATGGAAGATTTGAAACTGGTGCTGACGATGGTGGATGTGCTGATGGTGAATGATGCAGAAGCCCGGGAACTTACCGGGGAATATTCGCTGGTAAAGGCGGCCCGCAGCATTATGAAGATGGGTCCCAGATTCCTGATCATAAAAAAGGGGGAACACGGCGCTTTATTGTTTCACGCAAACGATGTGTTCTTTGCGCCGGCCCTCCCACTCGAAGAAGTATTCGATCCCACCGGTGCAGGAGATACATTCGCTGGCGGATTCATGGGACATCTGGCACGTACAAGGGATATTTCTTTTGAAAATATGAAAACAGCCATCATCGTCGGATCGGCCATGGCTTCATTTTGCGTAGAGAAATTTGGTCCGGAAAGACTGAAGGAACTGAAAAAAGCGGAGATCGACGACCGCATCCGCCAGTTTATCGATCTGGTGAATTTTGATATTTCGCTTGTTCAGGCTTAAAGCCTAAAGCATAACGCTTAACGCCCGAGATTGTTGATAGCATTTTTACATTAAGCACACTCATTCTAATATTATGAAACGCTTTTTTTCATTCTTCGCGACCTGCCTTTCCCTAACGGCCATGTATAGTTGCCATAACGCATCTGTCGCCGGAAAAGAAATATCCCGTAAAACACTCTCATTACAATTCATTGACAGTTCTGTTAAACCCGGTGATAACTTTTACATGTTTGCCAACGGCAAGTGGTACGATACAGCCACTATTCTTCCTACTGAATCAAGGGCCGGTGCACGGTTGGAAATGGATTTCGTAACCAAGGCAAACATTAAAAATGTATTGGAACAGGCTGAAGTGGCTGACAGTCCCAAAGGAACGATCGAGCAGAAAGTAGGTGATTTTTTTGCATCCGGAATGGATACGGTTTCTATTGACAGGGCCGGCTATGATCCCATTAAAGTTTTTCTCAGACAGATTGATTCCCTTCATGATGCCGCATCGGTTATACAATTTGCAGCCACTCAAACGACTTATGGTAATTCGATCCTGATCGGACAATATGTGGCTGCTGATGAAAAGAAAAGTTCGGTGAATATCCTGAGTTTTTATCAGGCCGGACTCGGTTTGCCCGACCGGGATTATTATTTTAAAACCGACGCAGCTACACAGACCGTAGTCAGATCTTACCAAAATTATATCAGCCGTTTATTTATTCTGACCGGGGATGATTCTGCCGCGGCTGCCCGCAATACCAATACGGTCTATAAGCTGGAGAAAGAGCTTGCCCGGAGCCACCGTACCAATGTGGAATTAAGGGATCCACAGCTGAATTATAATAAGGTATCTGTAGCGGATCTTGATAAGAAAATGCCCAATATCGGATGGAAGCGCCTGTTGGTTAACCTGCAAATGAATACGGATTCCCTGAATCTTTCACAACCGGGGTACTATGCGAAACTGAATACGTTATTGAAAACGGTTCCGGTCGGAAACTGGAATGCCTATCTGCGTTTTCACCTGATCAACAGTTATGCTTTTTGTTTGTCGGCCCCGTTCGTACTTGCAAACTTTGAGTATAACTATAAAACCTTGAGCGGTCAGCAGAAAATGAAACCCAGATGGGAGCAGGTTTACAATGTAATTGACGGGTCGATTGGAGAAGCATTGGGCCAGCTATATGTACAGAAGTATTTTTCCGGAGACGCGAAAAAAAGAATTACGGAATTGGTGAATAATCTGCAAAAGGCTTTTGAAATGAGGATTAACAAGCTGGAATGGATGAGTGACAGTACAAAGCGGATTGCAATAGAAAAATTGAACCGGTTCACCAAAAAAGTGGCTTATCCGGATCATTGGAGGGACTATAGTAAGGTGTTGGTTAACCGGCATGATTATGTCGGAAATATTGTTTCCAGCAGTAAAAATGAATATGACCGGCAGGCAGCCAAAGTAAATCATCCGGTCGACAGAACAGAATGGGGCATGACACCTCCTACCAACAATGCGTATAATAATCCAACCTTCAACGAGATCGTTTTTCCGGCGGGCATTTTACAATACCCCATGTTTGATCCTGCATCGGATGATGCCATGAATTATGGAGGTATTGGCATGGTGATCGGACATGAAATGACGCATGGTTTTGACGACCAGGGAGCCCAGTATGATAAAGAAGGGAACCTGAAAAACTGGTGGAGTCCGGGAGACTACACCAAATTTAAAGCCAAGGGGCAACAGGTAATAACGCTTTATGATGGTTTTGTTGTGCTGGACTCCGTACACGTAAACGGAAAACTCACACAAGGAGAGAATACGGCTGATATCGGGGGCATTGCCATCGCTTACGATGCGTTCAAAATGACAAAGGAAGGACAGGATACGACAAGGATAGACGGATATACCCCCGATCAGCGTTTTTTCCTGGCATTCGCGCAAACCTGGAGAAAAAAGATAAAAGAAGAATCTCTCCGGCAGCAGATCAATACAGATCCTCATTCGCCCGGAATGTATCGTGTTCTCGGACCGCTGATGAATTTCACTCCTTTCTATGCCACGTTCGATGTGAAAGAAGGAGATAAAATGTATAAACCAGATAGTGTGCGGATAAAAATCTGGTGATCAGATTTTCTTAATTTTTCCTCGCCAAAGTACAAACCATTTTTTGTTTTTTAATGGTTCCATCTGTCTGAAATAATTCCGCATATATTACATAATGCCCCATGGGCAGCGGATTTTTTAAGTCATCGAGGCCGTCCCAGCGGAAAGATCCGCTGATGCCCCATAAAATGTTATTCACCAGTTTGCAAACCATTCTGTCGCTGATATCATAAATTGAAATACTTCCCATGAATCCCGCTGCGGGTAAATGGTAATTTATAAAACAGAAATCCTGGTAGCCATCCAGATCCGGGGAAAATATTTTAGGTTCGATGGAAATGAAATCTGAACCCGGACTGTCAGCGGACGATTCAGAATTTTTATATCCGGGGGTTCCATATCCGGCCGGGGCGGAAGCGGATGTCCAGTTGGCCGCCTGACCGGTAGGAAGATCCGGACGGATTCTTTCCAGTGCCACGCCGCTTTCACTGGCGAGCAGCGGCGAATGCCAGTGATGATCATAGTCGAGCTCATCCACCATTTCTCCCGGTTTATTCAGGAGCACGACCTTCCCCATGTCATCGGGCATGGAAGGCAATGTATTTAGCGTAAGGATTTGATTCCTGTTTGCCAACGGGTAATGCTGAAGAATCCATTCCGGATTTTCTGTTATCAGAAGATATTCTCCGGGAAAAAAAGAACGGTTCTCTTTTATTAGGACTACCGGGTCTTTTAAATTCCCGGCCAGATCCCTGGCTGCGAGGAATAAATCCGAGCAGCTGACTATTTTCTGACTCCGGTTATACAATTCCAGATAATCATACCCGTCAAGAGGCGGGTTAAAAAGAATTTCATTGAATATAATATCAGCTGGTTTTACGAATTCCGGCAGACCTGCTTTGCAGGAATTGTGCTGGCTCATTTCATTCCCGCTGCAATCCCTGATCCGGTGCGCAGAAATGTCATAGATTTTACCGGTCTCCATCGGTTTTTGCAAATGAATCAGCACGCGGTCAAAAAAAGGCGGAAGCGCGGAGGCCGAATCCGGAGGGCCGATTCCTTCCAATATGGTATATCCCGATAAATCCGTAGCAGAGAGACTGTCGACCGCTTCATCAAATATTAAAACCAGGTTCAACGAATCCACCGCAAGAGTCCGGAGCAGGGAAGGTGGTTGTTCATCCGGATTTTCCGCGTCAGCTGAATTTTTTGTACCGGGTGTTCCGCCGGTAACAGAATGACTCGCTGTCCAGTTTCCTTTGCCCGTACATGGATCCGAGAGATCGATCATTTCCAGGCTCCAGCCACCTTCGGCTTTCAATTCATTTTGAAACCAGCTTTTATCATATTCCAGGGCATGCATAACCTTACCGGCATCTGTACTCAGAATGATTTTGCCGGCATCATTATTTAATGCAGGGAAGCCGGTTAATCCCAGTGTGGATCCGGAAAGTGCAAAGGCAGACGAAGCAGAAACATTGCAAAGGATCAGAAAACTATCCTTCTTTAAGATATAATCTGTTTTTATTGTAGCTGTGGTATTCCCGTTACTGATTTTCCAATTGTGCAGGTTATAATCCTGAGCCGAATGATTCCTCAGTTCAATGAATTCACTTTCGGGTAGTCCGGCAGTAGGTGAAGGATCCGGCAGGAACTCCGTGATCAGTATATCGTACCGGTTTTGAGCCATAGAAAAAAGCGGTCCGAGAAAAACGGCGAAACAAAAAACCGCAGTCCATCCGGGGTGTTTGCTTCTTCGAAAATCACCGGAAATCATTGTCTGCTGTCGCATAAAAAATCATTTTGTTAAAAATAATTTGGTTTAAAAAAAATGGAAGGTTATTTTTACGCCAGAATGAACGTGATAACAACATATACAAAGAAGAGCACCAAGAAAACCCGGACCCGGGAAGGTGCCTGACATTTTGTATATCCAAAATAGTAGAGCCTTCCTGATCAGGGAGGCTTTTGTTTTTTAAACCATTTTAAATCTGTAAAAAAAGATGAAAGTTGCTGTTGTCGGAGCCACCGGACTGGTCGGAACCAAAATGCTGGAAGTATTAGCTGAAAGAAATTTCCCGGTTACGGAACTGATTCCGGTGGCATCTGAAAAGTCGGTCGGCAAAAAACTCCTTTTTAAAAATAAGGAATGGTCCGTGGTCAGTTCAGCGGATGCGATCGCAGCCAAACCGGCGATTGCCATTTTTTCTGCCGGAGGCGCCACTTCCCTGGAATGGGCACCCAGGTTCGCGGCTGCCGGCATAACCGTGATTGATAATTCTTCCGCCTGGCGAATGGACCCGACGAAAAAACTGGTCGTTCCCGAACTCAATGCCGACGCCCTGACAGTCGCGGATAAAATCATTGCCAACCCCAATTGTTCAACGATTCAAATGGTCGTGGCCCTGAATCCGCTTCATTTAAAATATAAAATCAAAAGGATTGTCGTGAGCACTTATCAGAGTGTTACCGGAACCGGCGTGAAAGCTGTTAACCAGCTGATGAATGAACGCCGGGGCGTTCAGGGAGAAATGGCTTATAAATATCCCATTGATCTGAATGCGATTCCGCAGATTGACGTGTTCCTGGAAAACGGATATACCAAAGAAGAAATGAAAATGGTCAATGAAACGCGCAAAATTATGCGGGATGAATCCATCCGTGTAACCTCCACGACCGTCCGCATCCCGGTGATCGGCGGACACAGTGAAGCCGTGAATGTGGAATTCGAAAGAGATTTTGAACTGGCCGATGTCAGATCCCTGCTTGAAAAGGCGCCCGGGGTGGTGGTGGTTGATAATCCTGCAAAACAGGAATATCCGATGCCCAAGGACGCACACAACCGGGATGAAGTATTTGTCGGGAGACTCCGCCGGGATGATACCCAGCCGAATACACTGAATATGTGGATCGTAAGCGATAATCTGCGTAAAGGCGCAGCGACGAACGCAGTGCAGATTGCGGAGTACCTGGTGGCGAATAATCTAGTGTAATTGCTCCGGATGTATGGTGAATAGTGTATGGTGAATAGTGTATGGTGGATGGTGGATGGTGGATGGTATCCGGTGCTTGTTAACGAATCCATCCACCATCTACCATAAACCATATACCACTATTAAACTCTTCCCCAATTCTCCCCACTCTTAATGCGGTACATCGTCATTTCACTGACCCCGTACTTGTCTGCGAGTTTTTTGATGGTGAGCTGACGGGTACGGCTGGAAAGTGTTTTTTTGATGGATTTTACCTGGGCTGCCGTAAGTTTTAACCCGACCGGGCGGCTTGACTGAATTTTTTTGTAGGCGACTTTGGCCGGACTTTTCTGCTGGTGTAAAATCATGTCGTCCAGACTGACCCATTTTAAATTCCTTACCGAATTGTCTGTTTTATTATGATTGAGGTGGATGACAAATTTTTGTTTAACGGAAGATTTCTTAACGAACATCCGGGCAATTTCCCGGTGCAGATATAACGTCCCGTTATTTCCTGGCCGGTGCAGGTTGAGTGTTTTATAACCTGTGGTCACTGATCCCTTCAGCAGTTTACCATCCGTATTAATTTCTTCGTAATAACTGGCTACCCGGCCGGTGGAAGACAGTCCGTATTTTTTGCGAAGTTGTTTCCAACCCGGGAACATCAGCGGCTTCCAGGTTTCGCCAGGAATTTTTTTTATCATGGACTTCGGTTTTACTAAAGTTACAAAAAAACAATAGTCAAAACACACGGAAAATTCTCCGGGGTCAGGGCAGACCTTATTTGGCCTTAACAGATCCGATGAATTTCAGAAATTCCTTTTCCGTGAGGATTTTTATGGATGGTATTTTTTTGGCTTTTTCCAGTTTCGATCCGGCATCTTCCCCCACGACCAGATAATTCAGTTTACTGCTTACCCCGCTTAATATCTTTCCGCCCTGGGCTTCCACCATGGCTTCCGCTTCATTTCTTTTCAGTTCGCTGAGGCTCCCCGTGAATAGAAAACTCTGCGAATCAAGGCTTCCCGTTACGGTTCTTTCAGAACGGGTGTTCCGGAAGTTAATACCCAGGGCTTCGAGTTTCGAAAGCATCTTCATATTATCGTTGTTTTCAAAAAACTGACGGATACTTCTGGCTACTTTCGGGCCGACATCTTCGAGGGCCAGCAATTCTTCCAAAGAAAAATTCTTAAAATCCGGCAGGTAGTTTACGGCTTTGGCCAGGGTTTTTGCAGTCGTTTCTCCCACATAACGGATACCCAGGCCAAAGATCACGCGGTGTAATGCCTGTTTTTTGGATTCCTCTATGGCCGTCTGCAGATTCAGAATACTCTTCTCTCCAAATCCTTCCAGTTCGCCAATCCGTTTGAAAGGCAACTGATAAACGCCGGGTATATCTTTCAGAAATCCCAGCTCATAAAATTTCAACACATTGGCTGCTCCGAAACTTCGGATATCCATGGCATCCTTACTCACGAAATGAATGATTCTTTCCACGACCTGGGCCGGGCAATTGATATTCACGCAGCGCAAAACGGCTTCATCCGGTACACGGACCAGTTCATCTCCGCAGGCCGGACAATGGGCCGGGAATACAATTTTCTTTTCTTTGCCGGTCCGCAATTCGGTGAGTGGTTTTACAATATATGGAATCACGTCCCCGGCGCGTTCCACAAGAACGGAATCGCCGATCCGGAGATCTTTCTGTTTAACAACGTCTTCATTAAATAAAGAAACCGAAGCGACCATGACCCCGCCGATGGGGACCGGTTCAATTTTTGCGACCGGTGTGATACTGCCGGTGCGGCCGACCTGGAATTCTACTTTTAATAGTTTACTGGTGGCCTGACGCGCTTTAAATTTAAATGCGATGGCCCAGCGGGGATGGTGCGTGGTCATGCCCATTTTATCCTGTAGCGCGAAATCATTCACCTTAATGACCATGCCATCGATTTCATAGGGCAATTCATCCCGGCCGGATTCAAATGCCTGGCAATAATTAATGACAGACTGAATGCCTTTAAATACTTTTTTTTCTTTTTTCGGGCTGCGGAAACCCAGGTCCCAGAGCATATCGAGTGAATCACTGTGGGTAAGGGGTGCTTTTTTTGAACGGGCAGCATGTGCCTGACCGGCGCCGGCCATCTCTCCCTTTTTGATATCCAGCGTTTCGGTTGAAGCATAATAACTGATATGATAAAGGAAAACTTCCAGGTTGCGCCGGCTCACTTCCGACGGATCCTTGATGCGCAGCGAACCGGAGGCGGCATTCCGCGCATTGGCGAGGGGAGCAAGATTTTGTTCCGTGAGATGCTGATTATATTTTTTGAAATTTACTTTATTAATCAACGCCTCGCCGCGAATCTCCACCTGTTCTATACCATATCTGGAGAATGCGGCGGATAAGGGTACAGACCGGATCTGTTTAATATTTGTCGTTATTTCATCCCCCTGCACGCCGTCGCCACGTGTGGCCCCGCGTACAAGGAGATCATTTTCATAAATCAGGGAAATGCTGGCTCCGTCGAATTTGGGTTCCACGCAGTATTCTATTGTATCCAGATCCGTGAGTTCTTTAGCTTTCCGGTCCCAGTCCACCAGGTCTTCGGCATCGTAGGAATTTTCCAGGGAAAGCATGGGTACGAGATGATTTACTGTCGGGAAATTTTTGGTGAGTTCCCTGGCAACCCGTTGCGTGGGTGAGTCGGGTACAATCGATTTTGGGTTTTCAGATTCCAGTTTTTCGAGTGCCTTATATAAAGAATCGTATTCTGTATCCGTGAGCAGGGGATCGTTTAATATATAATAGCGGTATTCATGAAACTGGAGGGCCTGCCGGATATTGGCCAGGTCTTTTCCGGTAAGTCCTTTTTGTGGCAGCCGCTTCAAAAGCGCTTTGCTGAGGTCTTGTAAAGGACGGGTCTGATCGGAGCTGTACATATACTTCGTTTTACAACTTATTTCTCCGGATGGACCCTCTTAACAGGCAGCCGGAAAAAGTTTAGCAGATCTGGATTATATTTATCGTGCTGAACGGCGATACAAATTTACGAGTATGAGCACTGAAAAACTGCCAAAGAAAAAGGATATCCGGGTTGTTTTGAAACAGCTGCAAAGCGATGGGCTGATCGGCATTTCCATCGACTGCGTGATATTTGGATTTGATGAAAACGAGCTGAAACTGCTCATGATCAAATCCGATTTAACGCAGTTTGCAGGGAAGTGGTCATTGCTGGGTGATCTGGTTCACCGGGATGAAAATCTGGATGAGGCGGCATACCGCATTTTAAAGGAGCGCACAGGAATGGATGATGTATATCTGGAGCAGGTTAAAAGTTTCGGAGACGTGGGCCGTCATCCGGCAGCGCGGGTTGTGACCATTGCCTATTGTTCACTCATTAATATACGGCAGCACCGGTTGCAAAAAACAGACAATGAGCTGCACTGGCACAAACTGGGTCCGGCCATGAATATGGCGTTTGACCATCAGCAGATCCTGAATGTTTGTCACGAGTGGCTTCAAAAACGCGTGCAGGAACATCCGCTGGGGTTCAGCCTTCTCCCCCAGAAATTTTCATTACGCGAATTACAAAACCTGTATGAAGCCATTTTAGGGATCAAACTGGACAGGAGAAATTTCAGGAAAAAGTTTTTTTCCCTGGATGTACTGGAAGATACCCATGAAATGGAATTCGATGTGCCCCACCGGCCGGGTAAGTTATACCGGTTCAATTATCAGAAATATAAGACCCGTGAAGGGCGCAAATTCATGAGACTTGATTTTTGACGCAACCCCGAAATGCATTGCAGCGTTTAATGAAATATTAATGTCTACATGGTATTGAGCTAAATCATTTTTTATATTGGCAGTAACTTTTTTTAACATTTTGGTTAAAATCTGCTAATTAAGTACTATTTTAGCTGCTTCATTGCTTAAACCATTGATTATGACCACAAAACGATTGCTGAAGAGGATCTCTGTCCTCTTATTATGTGTATCTTTAACACAGTTAGCATTTTCTCAGACCAAAGTTGTTACAGGAAAAATTATCGACGATAAGGGCGCAGCCGTTCAGGGTGCTACCGTATCAGTCAAGGGTGCGAAAGGCGGAACCACCACAGATGTCAACGGGGCATTTTCGATTACGGTTCCTGCAGGTACAAAATCATTAATTGTCAGTTCTGTTGGATATACCCAGCAGGAATTGAGTATTGCAAATGAAACTACACTAAATGTTTCGTTGGTTGCATCCTCACAATCTTTAAATGACGTAATCGTAATCGGTTATGGAACGACTACCCGAAAAGAAATTACGGGAGCTGTTGCAACCGTGAGGGCAAAAGACTTTGACCATGGCGCTGTTTCTCCGGAGGAATTATTAATCGGTAAAGTTGCCGGTTTACAAATCTCCAATAACAACGGTCAGCCGGGCGGAACAACCATAACCAAGATTCGGGGAAATAATTCCATCGTAAGTGGTAACAACCCACTTTATGTAGTTGATGGTGTTCCGATTGATGCAACGTCCCCATTACCTCCAAACAATGTTACCGGTATCGGAAGCTCCGTTACCAATAACCCTTTACTCTTTTTGAATCCGGGAGATATATCTGAAATCACCGTTTTAAAAGATGCATCCGCTTCTGCCATTTATGGAGCAAGGGGTGAAAACGGGGTGGTGCTCATTTCATTAAATAAAGGAAGCTCACATGCTTCTGTTGAAGCGGGCGTGTCAGTTGGAACCTATGCAGGATTAATGAAGAAGCCCGACATTTTAACAGCGAACCAATACGTTAGTGAACTGGCTGTTTATAACCAGCATTCTGATTCCGGATTGAGGTTTAATGCCTTTAACACCATTTTACAAAACAAGGCGAGCACACTTTATACAGCTGCTATTAACAGTGGTGGTGAAAACGGCAGGTTCCGTGCTTCATTCTCCGCTTCGGATATAAATGGGATTATCCTTAAAACAGGATTGAAACAGTATAATGCTTCTTTTACGGGCGATCACTATTTCCTGGATAAGAGACTGAAACTAAATTTTGAAGTGGTGGGTACCAATTATACGCTTCAGTCAGCGCCGATCAGTACCAATGCAAGTAGTACCGGAAATCTGATTTCCGCTGCGATGAACTGGAACCCAACCCTTTCCCTGACGAATCCCGATGGGACTTATAACCAGAAAAACCCGTCCGGGCAGATCAACCCCGACGCTTTATCAGCTTATTCAGATGACTATTCTCACGTAACCCAGTTGTTTGGATTGGGAGGCGTTCAGTTCACGATTATTCCGGGTCTGGTATATAATTTCCTGTATGGGGTTTCTTATGCAACCTCCTCCAGGGACGCGCAGATCCAGGGTCTGATTGCTGCCACGGGTAGTAACTTCGATGGTAAGGGAGCAGGACAGATCGGAGGAGCTACATTATTTAACCAGAATATTACCAATACGCTGGCTTATACAACCAAAATGTTGAGCAATAATTTGACATTCACCATCATGGGTGGTTATGAATATTATGAAACCTCAAATCTGAATTATAATTATACCACTGTATACGGATTCAACTTTAATGTACCAGGCGGACCTTCCTACCCGAACATTGCGTACTATAATGATATGCAGGCCGGTAACCAGGCGAATTTGAGAGTGATTTCAGCAGCACCGACTGCCAGTTCACTTCAATCCTATTTTGCGAGGGGAACATTTAATTTTGAAGACAAATATTTCCTGACCGCCACATTCAGGGCGGATGGATCCAGCAAATTCGGAGAAAACAACAGATACGGTTACTTCCCTTCCGTGGGAGGAAGATGGAATGTGATGAAGGAAGGATTTATGCAGAACAACCGCACTTTCAGTAACCTTGGTGTCAGACTTGGCTGGGGACAAACGGGAGGGCAGGATGGATTAATTCCTGGAGCTTCTAAACAAATTGCAACTGTGTCAGGCTATAACGCCGCGTCGAATGCAGCCCCTCCAACTACCATCATCAACTTTGCATCTCCGGATTTAAAATGGGAAACGCTTACGTCCACGGATGGAGGAATCGATTTCGGATTTTTCGGCGGAAGACTTACCGGTTACGCAGACTTCTTCCTGAAGAAAACAACCAATCCGATATTCCCCGGCACTCTTTCTGTTCCCTCTTTTGCAGGAAATTACTGGCAAAATCTGCCCGGAGATATTACCAATAAAGGATTTGAAATATCCCTTACTGCCATCATCATTCAGAACGAGAATTTTACCTGGAGTATGAATGGTAACATGGAATATGTAAGAAATAAATTCAATTATCCCTCCCTGGGTGAATCCCCCCTGTTTTTAACAGGGCAAATTAATGGACAGGGTGTATCCTCCGCATATGCTGAAGCCCTAGCGAATAACCAGCCGATTGACGTTTTCTACCTGAGAACATTCACAGGATTTGACAAGGCTGGAATTGCAACAGTGGCTAGTCAGGCGTCTTCTTATGTAGGTGATCCCAATCCTCATTATGTAGTGGGCTTTGGAACTGATTTGAGTTATAAAAAGTGGAGCCTATCCATGAACATGCATGGAACTTTTGGTAACCAGATCTTTAACAACACCCTGCTGAGTGTCACCAACCTGGGAAATATTGCGAATGGTAAAAACATCGCGCAGACCCTGATTGGTACCCAGGAAAGCCTGGCCAATCCGGTATCCGCTTCAACCCGTTTTTTATATAGTGGTAATTACATTAAAATGGGTAACGCAACAATCGCTTACAATCTTGGCGGTGTCGGAAACATCATAAAAAGCTCAAGAATTTATATAACCGGAAATAATTTATTCGAAATAACCAAATATCCAGGATTCGATGCAGAGGTAAATCAGGATGCCAATAATCAAGGTATCCCTTCACTGGGAATGGACTACATCGGTTATCCAACGCCAAGATCCATAACGTTTGGAGTTAACTTTTCTTTAAATTAATTTTCAATTACATCGTTTTATGAAAATATATCAAATCAAACACAGTCTGTTCGGTGTCCTAATCTTGGGACTACTTACAAATTGTACGAAACTGAATGAAAGCTTTAATAATGCTTTCCCTTATAATCCGTCAGCCGGAACCACCAGTGCAGCCGGTGTGTTGGTATCATCGTATGGTAGTCTGAATGGAGTTTTCCATGGCCAGGACCAGATCTTTTCACTCGAAGAAAACACCTCTGATGAGTGTCTGGTCCCAACAAGAGGTGGAGACTGGGATGATAACGGTGTATGGCGTGTATTACATGCGCATGCATGGGACGCTACCCACAGCCAGGCCGCTTCGGTATTTACCAACCTGGGTACCCTGGAAAGCAATGCAACAACGGTACTTGCATCTAGCCCAACCCCTGAACAAGCTGCGGAAGCCATTTTCTTAAGGTCTCTGGCTCAGTTTTATTTCCTGGATCTGTATGCTCAGGTTCCTTATCGAACAGTACCCAATTATAATACCCTTAATGCCGCTCCGGTTATGCCACCGGCTGATGCGGTTGATACATTGGTTAATAATCTTTCGGGTATCATTTCGCAACTGGATCCTACAAATAAGAATTATCAGGCAACTCCTAATGCGGCCAGATTTTTACTGATGAAAGTGTTGTTAAACAAACAGGCATTTTTGAACAGGGAAAATCCCGCGGCTCCGGATCCCGCCGATATGCAGCAAGTATATGATCTGGGTACGGCTATTAAGACCAGCGGGGCTGGCTTGAACCTTACCACAAATTACTTCGATAACTTCGGTCCTAACAATGGTGGGTTTGGTGCACCCAACACGGGTGGTACTTCAAGCGAAATCATATTTGGCTATCCCAATAACGGTACGGCTACGAATCCGAATGGTACTTCCAATGGAGGTATCACGGCACGCTGGATGATGGGTCTGCACTATAATTCATACGATGCGCCGGGTGTTTATGGCGGTGCCGGATGGAATGGATTCAGCACCATCGCGGATCTTTATAATACGTTTGATGCTACGGACACAAGAAAAGGAAACGTACCTTATCCTGCTCCGAATGCACTGGGTGTTTCCCCGATCTCCGGGTTAAATGTCGGACTGGCAGAAGGTCAGCAGTATAATGAAAGAGATACAGCGATCAATGACAGAAAGGGGAATAAACTAATATTTACACCGGATGTTCATCTGGTTGAAGCAGATGTAGCCACATTGGAAGGTGCCGGTATCCGGGTTATCAAATACTACCCCGATTATGCCCACTATACAGGTACCGCTTCCAACCAGCTTGTTTTCTTCAGATATGCCGATGTTTTACTGATGATGGCAGAAGCTGATCTGAATGGTGCTAGTGGCGGAAATGCTGACGCATTGACAATCGTTAATGCATTACACGTAATCAGAGGTGCAGCTCCCCTTGCTTCGATATCACTTGTAAATAAGGGTAACCTGTATGATCCCAACACCCTTCTGGCTGAAAGACAAAAAGAATTGTATTTTGAAAGCTGGAGAAGGCAGGATTTAATCAGGTTCAATGTGTTCTTAGTGCCATGGGCATTGAAGGCCACCGATGATCCTAAATTCTTGCTTTTTCCTGTTCCAGCGACCCAGCTGATTGCTAATCCCAATCTTAAGCAAAATCCTGGTTACTAATCATATTTTAAATTTATATTTTGGATATTGCAAAAGGTCATTGAAAAATGACCTTTTGCTTTTTAAATACGGGTACTATCTGAAATGAAGATCCATTCATTTGCAAAAATATTTTTGATTGTAACCGGCTGCGTTTTCTGTGGCTGTACAAAGAATAAGGAGAAGACTTTGTTTACGCTCGAAGAAAATACCGGGATTCATTTTGAGAACAACGTTGTCGACCAGCGGCTTGATAACAGTTTCCTTTTCCGGAATTTTTACAATGGCGGTGGCGTTGCCATCGGAGATCTAAATAATGACGGTCTGGCAGATGTATTTCTCACATCCAATATGGGAGAGAACAAACTGTTCATCAATAAAGGGAATTTCAAATTTGAAGATGGCACGGAGAAAGCCGGATTCAAACAGGATAGTATGTGGAGTACCGGGGTGGTAATGGCAGATGTCAATGGCGATGGATGGCTTGATATTTATGTTTGTAATTCGGGCCATATGAGCAATGGGAACCGAAGGAATAAACTGTATATCAACAATCATGATCTGACATTCACCGAATCTGCTGCAAAATATGGTCTTGACATTTCAGCCTATACCACGCAGGTTTCTTTTTTTGACTACGACAATGATGGAGACCTGGACTGTTTCATGATAAACAACAGCCCGATTCCGATTAATACGCTGAATAATGCAAACAGGCGCGACTTACCGGATGCGGAATGGCCGGTCGCGAATTTTCTCAAAGGAGGAGGTGATCATTTGTTCAGAAATGATAACGGACATTTTACGGAAGTGACCCAACAGGCAGGCATACATGGAAGTCTGATCAGTTTCGGACTGGGCGTTTCTGTAGGAGATCTCAACGGGGATGGTTACCCTGATATTTTTGTTTCGAATGATTCCTATGAACGGGATTACTTGTATATTAATCAAAAGAACGGAACATTTAAAGATGAAATGGAAAATTACCTGGGGCATACCAGTTTTTCTTCCATGGGTGCTGACCTGGCCGATATTAATAATGACGGATACCCGGAAATCTTTACCACGGATATGCTGCCGGAGGATGACTACCGGCTGAAAACCCTGGGCGCTTTCGACAATATCGATTTATACAATGCAAAACTAAAGTCAGGATTTTATCATCAATACATGAAGAACTGTCTTCAACTGAACAATAAAAACGGGAAATTTCTTGACATTGCAAACTTTAGCGGGGTGTCGGCTACGGACTGGAGCTGGGGAGCGCTGATGTTTGATATGGACAATGACGGGTATAATGATATTTATGTTTGCAATGGAATAAACCGGGACATTACGAATCTGGATTTTATGGATTTCTTTGCCAATGACGTTTTTCAGAAAATGGCATTGTCAGGCAAAAAAGAGCAAATAGAGGAAATTCTAAAAAAAGTTCCGGTTCATCCCATGCTCAATAAGGTTTACAAAAATGATGGAAATCTCCGGTTTTCAGATTCGGGGCTGGCCTGGGGATTTAACCACAGCTCTTTCGCCAATGGCGCTGCCTACGGGGACCTGGACAATGACGGAGACCTGGACCTTGTTATAAACAATGTGAACGGGCCGGCTTTTGTTTACAGGAACAATTCAAGGGAAATAAATAAGAACAATTATCTGGCGGTTTTTCTCAGGGGCAAAGGGAAGAACAGTTTTGCCATCGGAAGTAAAATAAAAATATTCAAAGACAAGCAGGTTTTTTATCGTGAATTGGTTCCAAGCCGTGGATTTCAGTCAAGCGTGGACTATAAACAAGTCATTGGATTGGGCAATTTAACACAGGTAGATTCCATGATGGTGATCTGGCCAGACAGGTCTTATATAACGATGCTCCACCCGGCACTGAATAAGTTATATACCATCGAACAGAAAGAAACGATGAATAATACACCGGCGGTTGAAAAGGCTGATTCATCAAAAATGTTGCTGCAGTCAGTCAAAAGTATTTTCGAAAAACATGTCGAAGATGATAATATTGATTTTTACTATGAAAGAAATCTACCCAAGAGCCTTTCCCGCGAGGGACCCAAAGCAGCAGTGGGAGATGTAAACGGCGACGGACTGGATGATATATATATCGGCGGAACGCCCGGTCACCCGGGACAACTGTATTTGCAAACCGCTCAGGGCGGGTTTGTAAAAAAAACCGAACCTGCATTTGATCAGTTCGTTGAGTTTGAAGATGAGGCTGTTGTATTTTTTGACGCCGATAACGACGGGGATCTGGATTTGTTTATCGGACCAGGTGGAAATGCACATCCGGGTTATAGTCGTGAAATGCAGAACAGGCTTTTCAGGAACGACGGGAAAGGGAATTTTGTGCTGGACGGTGATGCATTTACGACCACCGATAACGGCGTAAACACGGGCGTAGCCCTGGCCTGTGATTTCAATGGGGACGGGTTTATGGATCTTTTTGTGGGAGGCAGAAGTGTGCCTAGGGAATATGGTATTTCTCCTTCCAGCTATTTATACCTGAATGATGGCAAAGGACATTTTAAGGATATCGCGAAGAATAAAAATCCGGATATTGCAAAAATAGGAATGGTGACCAGTGCTGCCTGGGCCGATATCACCGGTGATACAAACAAAGAGCTTATTATTGCCGGCGAATGGATGTCGCCAAGAATTTTTTCGTTCAAAGGGGATCATTTTATTGAGGACAGTACGAATCTCAGCTCCTTAATAGGATGGTGGGAATCCATCGCAGTGGCTGACGTTAACGGAGACGGCAAACCGGATTTAATCCTGGGTAATATCGGGGAGAATTTTTATTTACATCCAGACCAGCAAAACCCCGTTAAACTATGGATCAATGACTTCGATCAAAACGGAATTGTAGATAATATTTTAACCAGATCGATTAACGGAAGGGACATGCCTGTATTTCTAAAACATGAAATGGAGAGTCAGATCCCGTCATTGAAAAAACAAAACCTTAAACATAGTGAGTATGCTAAAAAGTCCATCCAGGATTTATTCCCGGTTACTTTGATCCATCAGTCGCTGGTAAAGAAATTTAATTATTGCAGTTCCATAATAGCCCTTAACCAGGGAAATGGACAATTTGTGATTGAAAAACTTCCCGTGATGACACAAATGTCTTCTATAAACGCAATAAAATGCGTGGATATCAATCATGATAATCATATCGACATGGTATTGGGAGGTAATGAATTTGGGTTCCTGCCGCAATTTGGAAGACTGGATGCAAGTTTTGGGCATATTTTATTAAATAATGGCAACGGATTATTTATCTGGGAAAACCCGGAATATTCCGGATTGCAACTGGAAGGTCAGATAAGAGACATTCAATTATTGAAGGGTAAAAACGAAAGGTTTTTGGTTTTTCTGAGGAATGATGATTTTCCCGCTTTGTATAAAATAAGTGGAAATTAATAACAACTCCCTTCTGGTCCGGGTGTAATTCCCCGGGACTTTAATGTTTAACTATGATTCGGATATTAGAGCAGGCAAAATATATAACATTTGTTCTGGGGAGCATAATGATCCTGACCGGATGCGGGGAAAAACTAAAAACTGATCCACCCATATTTGAAATTCTTGAGCATGGGAAAACCGGTTTGAATTTCAACAACACGTTAAAACCCACGCAGGATTTTAATGTATTTAAATACATGTACTACTATAACGGAGGAGGTGTAGGTGCAGGCGATTTTAATAATGATGGTAAAATAGATTTATTTTTTGCATCTAACCAGGGTGGGAATAAGATTTTCCTGAATACCGGAAATCTTCAATTTACAGATGTTACGGAAGAGGCTCAGATTCCAAACGACGGAGGCTGGTCTACCGGGGTATCTGTCGTGGATATCAACAATGATGGGTTACTGGATATTTATATATGCAGGGTTGGGAATCACGAAACGCTGCATAGCCAGAATCAATTGTTGATCTGCCAGGGATTGGATAAAAACGGGGTGCCAACATATAAGGATGAAGCAGAAAAATATGGATTGAATTTTTCCGGATTCAGCACACAGGCTGTTTTTTTCGATTATGATATGGACGGAGACCTGGACATGTACCTGCTGAACCATTCCATTCATCAGAATGGCAATTATGGACCCAGGGATCAGAAACTCAAAGTTTATAGCCCCTTATCAGGAGATAGATTATATAGGAACGACGGAGGAAATAAATTTACTGACGTTACCAAAGAATCCGGTATTCACAGTTCAATAATCGGGTATGGCCTGGGTGTCATCGCAGCCGATATAGATCTCGATGGATATCCTGATTTATATATTGGGAATGATTTTCACGAAAACGACTATCTGTATATTAACCATCATGACGGAACTTTTGTGGATGATTTGAACAACCGGATGATGCATACAAGCCAGTTTTCAATGGGAGTGGATATAGCAGATATCAACAATGACGGATTTCCGGAAGTAATTACGGTTGACATGCTTCCTTCTGATCCATACATTTTAAAAAGATCTGAGGGGGAGGATACCTATGACATCTTTAACCTCAAACTCGGTTATGGGTATAACCATCAATATACCAGGAACAATCTGCAATTGAACCGGCGTAATGGAGTGTTCAGTGAAGTAGGTCTTTACGCGGATGTTTATGCGACAGACTGGTCCTGGTCTCCCTTATGGTTTGATTTTGATAATGACGGATTAAAGGATTTGTTTATTTCCAATGGAATTCCCAAAAGAATGAATGATATCGACTTTATAAATTTCGTATCCAATCAGGATATTCAGGATATGTTAAAGTCGGATAATTCAAATGCCAAAGATATTGAAGTGATGAAAAAACTTCCGGAGATAAAAATCCCCAACAAAATTTTCAGGAATACCGGAGATGTCAAGTTCCAGGATATGAAAGACGGAATTGAAAATGATAAGGAAACTTATTCAAACGGGGCAGTTTATGCTGATTTCGACAACGACGGGGACCTGGATATTGTTGTCAATAACATTGACGACTACGCGCTGTTGTACGAAAATAAAAGCAACGACAGGAGAGGGAAACCCTTTGTTGAGGTTACATTAAAAGGGGCATCTAAAAATATTAACGCACTTGGCGCAAAAATAATCCTGTATGCCAATGGCGGTATACGAACATATGAAAAATACCCTGTAAGGGGTTTTTTATCCAGCATGGAAGGGCCCATACATATAGGGCTGTATAATACCCGGGTTGATTCAGCCTTTCTGATTTGGCCTGATAATAGTTTTCAGCGGATAACTTTATCCCCGCATGAACCCTTTAAAACAATAAAGTACCAAGAGGGTTTGCCGAAATTTGATTATTCTGTAATCAAATCCCACTGGAAAAACACCACCATGCCGATGAAAGATATTACGGATGTTACGGATATAATCCACAAACATCAGGAAAATGATTTTCATGAATTCGACAGGGAGCCCTTAATACCCCATATGATTTCAACAGACGGACCTGCACTGACTGTCGGAGATATGAACGGAGATGGATTGCAGGATGTTTTTATTGGCAGTTCCAAATGGCAGAAAAGCGCCGTATACCTTCAACAAAAATCAGGTAAATTCATAAGGAACAAAGAACCGGATATTGAACGGGACAGTACATATGAAAATATTGACGCTTGTATAACGGATGTAAATTCGGACGGTTTTCCGGATCTCGTCATCGCCAGCGGAGGTAATGAGTATTTTGGAAATGACGATTATCTGACACCCCGGGTTTATCTCAATGACGGAGGCGGAAATTTCAAAAAGAAAGAGCATTGTTTTGACAGTCTGTATGTCAATGCCTCCTGTATTGTTTCCTGTGATTTCAACGGAGATGGGCATCCCGACCTTTTTATTGGCGGCCGTTCTGTACCATATAGTTATGGGCAAATACCAAGGTCATATTTACTGCAGAATGACGGAACGGGAAAGTTTACAGATGTAACAGCAACCTACGCCAAAGAACTGCAGACAGCCGGATTCGTCACCAATGCCATTTGGTTTGACCTGGATAAAGATGGCCGGAAAGATTTGATCGTTTCCCTTGAATGGGGCGGCATCATCGCATTCCTAAATCAAAAACAGGGATTTGTAAAGAAGGTGTTGACTGACAAAAAGGGATGGTGGAATTTTATTTTACCGGTTGATTTGAACAATGACGGTAAAACGGATCTGATTGTAGGGAACCTGGGTTTGAACAGCCGGCTTAAAGCATCAGAAAAGGAACCGGTTCGTCTGTATTATTATGATTTCGATGGGAACGGGAAAAAGGAACAGGTATTATCCTATTATTTAAACGGCCGTGAATTGCCCTTCGCTAATAAGAGCGAACTGGAAACGCAGATGCCCATTCTAAAAAAACAATTTCTGTATGCCGAAGATTTCGCTAAGGCATCTTTCAGGGATATTTTCCCTCAGGACAAATTGGATAAAGCTGAAGTTCTTACGGCAGATTATTTTTCAAATGCTGTCCTGATGAATCAGGGGGATCTTAATTTTTTAGTTAAGGCATTACCGTGGGAGGCACAGCTTTCGCCATTTAAAGACGCCGTGGTTGTGAATGCGAACAACGACAGTCTTCCGGATATCTTATTGGTTGGTAATTATTATGAAAATAATATTCAAATGGGCAGATATGATGCCGACTATGGAACCATACTGGTAAATCATGGGCACGGAAATTTTACGGTTGAATCCATAAACGGACTAAAAATCAAAGGACAGGTCAGGCATATCCGCAAAATAGATATACATGGGAAGGAAGATTTCATTCTGGTAAGAAACAATGACAGTACGATGGTTATACAATTTGACAACAACCATAAGTAAACAGTAAAACCACCCAAATACAATTTATCTGAGAAGAACCACGGTTCCGCTCTGATTGATTTCATTTCCTGTAAGCCCTTTCATTCTTATAAAATAAACATAGGCTCCCTGCGGCTGAGGTTCATTATGGAAATAACCATTCCATCCCGATGAAATATTACTTGTAGAAAATATTTTTTCCCCAAACCGGTCGAAAATGGAAAAATCGACTAGTTTGTTTTTGTTTATAGCAGGGATCTTAAATACATCGTTTTTGCCGTCATAATTCGGTGTAAATGCATTTGGCATGACGACCGGGAAATTACATAGGTCGTAAACCTGGACGCTGTCAGTTTTAGAACCGCAGATGTTGCTTACATTGACTGTATAGATACCAGGTTGATCAATCGTATAAAATGATGAGGCCGATTTACTATTCATCCAGGTGTAGGCATCAAAACCATCTGTCGCATGAAGTGTCAAAGAATCCAGACCTGCCATACATGTATCCCGGACAATTTTTAATGCAGAAGGATTTTTTGAGTTGGTCACATTGAAAAAAACCGTGCTATCGCAACCCTGAGAGGCTTTAAATGTAACATAATACTTGCCGGGATCAGTAACAACCGTATTATCAGGTAACGTATATTTTGAACCCTCACATAGTGGAACCTGTGTAATGTTGGCGCTATCCACAAAATCAACACAACAGGTATACTGGTATTCGCATTCTATTGATTTTTGTAAAGGATAACCGGTTGCTTTAGCCTCTAGCACTTGAAAACCAAAATCTACGGTTGGTTTTAAATTCGTTATCATGGAAATTTGATCCAGTATCCAGGGCCAGCTGGTGTTTTCAGTGATCATATCCGACTCATTATCCAGGCAGGGGATCTTGCCGGCCGTATTTGTGATCAGGAGTTGTAAATTGACAGATGCGGGCTGGCTCATGAAAATATTGAAACGGCCCGCTTTGTTCTGTGCGGCAAAACTGGGTTGTAAATCATTCGGCGGATAGTTATATGCTTTGGACCATTCGATCTGACCTGATTTATCAATTTGAGTAAGAACGGCAACCCTTGTAATACTATCGTACACCAAAAATAATTGCTCCCCCTGATCGCCAATGTTTTGAACGTTTACAAGACGGCATGGTTTATTTGGATAGTGGTAAGCAATTGTATTTTTCAATATGCCAAACTGATCGGTGATAATATTGACCGCTTTATCGATGTACTGACTTGAACTTACACCGGGGGGAAGTGTAGTCGTCGTTCCTGAAACGGGCATATACATATTGGCAAAAAAAGACAAACTTCCATCGGGCAGTTCATTAATGTTTTTAATGTCGGGAAGATAATTCGCTGGTATCTGACTCGTATCGGTGGAACACCGGTAGTTATTATCCCATAATATTTCCCCGGTTTGTTTGTCCAATCCAAAAAAATTGAAATAATAAAGAGGTGCGGGAATTGGGATGGGGGTGAAAGGAGTTGGCCATATGGTATCCGGTTGGTTCCTGTATACTTCATCAGCAACAACAATACTTCCATTTCTCAGCTCTTTCATGGCATGCGTAGCACCCAATAGAGTCGGCCATTGGGTGATGATTGCCCTTGACCATACCAAACCGCCATCCGGATTCAAACAAATGATCCAGCTGTCAGAAGTATTTGAATAAGAATAAACATAGAGTAGGATATTCCCGTTACTCAGTACATATATATTTTCTATAGAATAATCCGTGTACCAGGCGCCAATGCTTCTGCACCAGCGAACGAGCCCGTATTTATCAAGCCTCATGAGAACGCCGATATTATGAGAAGGGGGTGTTTCTCCGCCATTGACGGTTTGTCCGTGTTCGACTTCTTTTCCGATCACAAAATAGGAGGAATCGGTTTGCAGAACCATTTTGGTAAAGGTGAGGTTGGAATACCACGGATATTGGTTCCAGTATAAAAGTTCATAATTCATTTTGTAACTATTCGACCAAAGCACATTACCCTGTTGTGAAAATTTCGTTACAAAATTGTCGCCATTCTGAATTAAACCCAGTATAACCAATTCATCTGTGGAACTTAACCCAGCATCGATAATATTATTATTATAACCTCCCTGATAACGAATGGAGTAATAACTGCTGTCGTTTGTACATTTTTGTGCAGCCAGGGAAGTCGCGAAACAGCAGAAAATAAATATCAGATTAAATTGATATTTGTTTTTTTTCAAAACAGCAATCATGGGCTCGTTCATTATCCAAAGTTCTCTTGTATAATATAGGCATAAATAGTTATATTATCACATTCGAAAGCCAAAATAATTCACAAAAATAAATCTATTTGTAAAGATGCTGCATGGGGTTATTGTAAGACGGGAGCATAAATCCTGGTTAACCATTTTGATGTATCGGGTTCCGCACTCCGGTCTGTAATTAATGATTGAAAGGGTATGGCCATGGAAGTTTTTTGATAGTCAGCAAAATAAAGTTGTAATTGTTCAATCGCCTTATTAACCGTATAAATTCCACCAATCACATCTGCAATCATAAATCTGCCTGGAACCATCCTTCTTGAAAATACGTTTCCTGTTGCCGATAAATCCCTGTTTACGGGAATGGCGATCATTGTCTGAAAAATATGATCGTTGAGTTTGTCTACATTCAGGAGGGGTTTGCCGATGATAATTGAGCCATGTTCGAATGCGAATGTTTTCAGATTCGAAACTGCGTTATAAATTTCACGGGTGCTTGGGTAATCCGGAAATGAGTATTTAGTTGCCAGCAGGCAGGTATCTGATATAGACGACTGGCTTATTGAAATGCCGTAAACGTTTTTTGAATTTTCCAGGTAGTTCCTGGCATTTTGAAGAATATTCCTCATATTATTGCTGATATTTACGGCATCATTGTAATGCCTGATCTTAGTAATGGGATTCATACCGGATGGCAGTGAACATTTCCATATGATAATGACCGAGTCTTCGCCCCGCGTGATCAGCCTGATATTACTGTTTATTTTAAAATGGCTGTTCTCCATCTGAACCACCAACTCATTACGGAGCTTTTCGGTAATTGAATAAAATATGGATCCATATTTAAAACTGGGATCAGATGCAGGGGAACGTGAACTTATATTTTTTACTAACCCCCAATACGCCCAATTATTTTCTTCCGAAAAATTCCTGTATGCGCCGGTCACCGTACAATTTATGATTACCACTTTGGAAATTTCAATGTTGGATGGGATAAAAAAATAAAGTGCAGCCGTCAAAATAGCCACGCAGATAATCATGATGAAAATCCATTTTCGCATTGAAATCAGTATTAATTGGAGGGTCGAATGTAGTAAATTAAAGCAAGACTAACTGACTGGGGATTACTGGATGTATCCCAAATAATTGTAACTTTATGGTCAGCTTTGTAAATCATTTATGATTTTATCTTTCCTGAATTTTCCCTGACATGTTTCATCGGTTCTTTTCAACTATTACGGGTTATTTGCTTATTTCCATTTTTTTATCATGTCATTCCAATAATGAATTCGATGCGCCCCATGCACTATTCCGGTTGTTACCTTCATCTCAAACGGGTATTACCTTTAACAACCGGGTGGAGGATACAAAGGATTTTAACATTTTTAAATATCGGAATTTCTATAACGGTGGTGGCGTAGCCATTGGCGATGTAAATCATGATGGCCGGCCGGATATATTTTTCACTTCCAACCAGCATGAAAACCAGCTTTACCTGAATAAAGGAGACTGGAAATTTGAAGAAGTTGCCGCCAAATCAGGACTTACAAGTTCACATCACTGGCATACCGGAGTAACTATGGTTGATATAAACGGAGATGGCTGGCTTGATATATATGTATGTAATGGCGGAGATATACCTGGTGATGACCGCGCAAATGAATTATACATCAACCAGCGGAACGGTCAGTTTAAGGAAGAAGCCCATGCATATGGTCTGGATGATCACGGGATATCTACACAGGCCATATTTTTCGATTATGATCATGATGGAGATTTGGATTGTTTTATTTTGAATAACAGTAATAAATCGGTTGAAAGTTTTGGATATTCGCCTGATTTGCGGAAGATACGAGATCCTGAAAATGGCGACCGTTTATACCGGAATGATAATGGTCATTTCACGGATGTGAGCCGGGAAGCAGGCATTTATGGAAGCGCCATTGCATTCGGACTTGGTGTTACAGTAGGTGATTTAAACAATGATGGATGGGAAGACCTCTATGTTTCCAATGATTTTTTTGAACGCGATTATCTATACATAAATCAGCATAATGGTACTTTCAAAGAAGTGATCGGCGATGCAATGGGCCATATGAGCCAGGGCTCTATGGGCTCAGACATGGCTGATATTAATAATGATGGCTGGCTGGATATTTTTACAACAGAGATGCTTCCGGAATCAGACTTCAGACTGAAAACAACCATCAAATTCGATGAATATGACATCGTGAACGCAAAAAATCAATTGGATTATCATCACCAGTTTACCAGTAATTGTCTTCAACTTAACAATCAGGACGGCACATACAGCGACATCGCTCAATTGTCTGGCGTCGACGCCACAGGATGGAGCTGGGGCGCACTCATTTTTGATATGGACAACGATGGCTGGAAAGATCTTTTCGTATGTAACGGGATCAGCAAAGACCTGACTGATCAGGATTTCCTGGAGTTTTTCAGTAATCCACAAACCCTGAACAGTTATCGTGAAAATGGATTTGATTTTTCGGAAGTTTTAAAAAAAATGCCGTCAGTTCCGATTCCGAATTATGCATTCATTAATCAAAAAAATCTTTATTTTAAAAATGAATCAGACAGGCTGGGATTCAGTAAACCCAGTTTTAGTAATGGTGCGGCATATGCAGATCTGGACGGCGACGGGGACTTGGACCTTGTAATTAATAATGAGAACATGGAGGCATTTGTTTACAGGAACATGACCACAGAACATCTTCATCATCATTTTCTGAAAGTAAAACTGAATGGGGATTCGCTTAATACTTCCGGAATTGGCGCCAGGCTCCAGCTATTTACGAACGGAAATATTCAAACGCTGGAGCAAATGCCAAGCCGTGGATTCCAAAGCAGTGTTGATCCGGTTTTAAATTTCGGACTTGGAAATACAACTCATATAGACAGCCTGCGCATCCAGTGGTCTGGCGGACTTACAGCGACATTAAAAAACCCGCCGGTTGATACGACAATTACTTTGCGCCAGAAAGATGCCAGGTTTATTATTTTTCCAAAGCCTGAAATGGTGAAACCTATTTATAATAATGTGACCGCTGGTATTATCAAGGGCAATATTCACCATGTGGAAAATGAATACAATGATTTTAACCAGGAAAGGCTTATCCCGAAAATGATCTCCACTGAAGGACCTAAATTGGCAGTCGGAGACGTAAACGGAGACGGACTGGAAGATTTTTTTCTCGGGAATGCGATGTCAGATACGGCGAAATTATTTTTGCAACAACCTGATGGTCATTTTCTTCAAAAACCTCAACCTGCATTTGAAAAGGATAAATATTTTGAAAGTGTAGGCGCTGTTTTTTTAGACTTTGATGGTGACGGGGACCAGGATCTTATCGTTTGTTCGGGTGGAAACCAGGCGCTACCGGGATCTCCCTATCTGGCCACCAGATTGTATCTGAATGACGGGAAAGGAAATTTCTCCAGAAGCGCGATTGATTGGCCAGATGTACGCGCAAATGCATCCTGCGTGAAAGCAGGTGATTTTGACGGGGACGGACTTATTGATTTATTTATTGGCGGCCGTGTTATTCCTGGACACTATGGATTGAAACCGGCAAGTTATTTATTGAAAAATAATGGAAAGGGAAAGTTTACGGATGTAACTAAAACAATAGCGCCGCAACTCCTGGATCTGGGAATGGTTACAGATGCCTCCTGGGCAGATATAGATGGAGATGGCAAACAAGAGTTGGTTATCGTTGGCGACTGGATGCCTATTACGATCATGCAATATATAAATGGAAAGTTTCAAAAATCAGGAGAACTACCAAATTCATCGGGATGGTGGAATTCATTAACGATTGCAGACGTGAACCAGGATGGTTATCCGGATCTGGTTGCGGGAAATTTTGGATTGAACTCCAGGATCAAGGCTGATACGCTTCATCCCGCAAAACTAGTGACGGCTGATTTTAATAATAACGGGAAGACTGAATGCATACCTGTGTATTATAATACGGATGGGAAAGCCTATCCTTATTGGATGAAAGGTGAAATGGAAAAAGAAATCCCACAGTTGAAAAAGAAATTTCTCCGGTTTAAATCTTATGCAGGAAAGCAGTTCAGTGAAATTTATAGCGAGGCGGAGTTGAAAGAGGCAACAATTCTGACAGTAAATGAAACTCGCAGCGCTGTTTTTCTCAATGACGGGAAAGGGCATTTTACCATGCAGGCGCTTCCTTTGGAAGCACAATTGTCACCTGTATTTGCCATTGTTGTTTATGACCTGGACAATGACGGACTGCCGGATATTTTTATGGCAGGTAATTTTTATGGCCTGAAACCGCAAACCGGTCGTTTGGATGCGAGTTACGGAACCCTTTTATTAGCTGACTCTCACCATCAGTTCCACTATGTCGCCCCTAAATTCTCCGGATTGTTTGTGAGAGGTGAAGTGCGGGATGCGCACATGTTTAATCTTTTAAGGAAAGATCCATTGCTGATTGTTGCGAGGAATAATGACAACCTGGAGCTTTTTCAGAGAGCGAAGTAGGGTAAGTGTCAGAGCGTGATAGAGTGGGAGTTTGAGAAAGCTGGAATCCATTGTGGTTGCAAGTTCAAAAAACCGGCAAATCTGTCCCAATTACCGGCGAGAAATATTTCATATCAAATTTATTATTGTAAATCAATACATTATAAAGGTATCTCTGAAAAATAGTGCTTGAAATTTTGGAAATGAACTCCCATTATTCCTACCTTTGCCGTCCTTTAAATTAGCTACCGGGATAGCGGTGGTAAATCAAAAACAGAATCATGAGCAAATTACATTTCGTTACAAAACATGCGAACGAGGCTACCG